>LFEF01003001.1_pt1 | contig 241784 bp, 201 predicted proteins | sample 619371 | NCBI WGS metagenome assembly LFEF01 (sample SAMN03014291, study PRJNA259931) | freshwater metagenome | biome: lake; feature: waterbloom | place: China: Taihu Lake | collected 2006-08 | depth 0 m m
CCGGAGTGGCAGGCGCTGGGCGAGCCGCTCAGCTACAGCGTGGTCATGCAGCCCAGCGGCCAGCCCTGGCTGTTCGCCCTGGACGTTGCACAGGTTGCGTCGGGCGGGGCTCAACTGATGACCGATTTCCACCTGCAACGCCGCCAGCCGGTGACCAAGCCGCTGATGTACCGGGTGACATCCTGGCTGGACGCCCGACGCGAAGCCATCGGTGCGCCGGAAAGCCTTGCCCGGGCGCTGCAGTTGCCGGAGCAGGGCAACCCGCGCAGCCGCACCTGGGCTGCCGAGCTGCGGCGCAGCGCACGGGAGCCACAGGCAGTGGTGGATGCACTGCTGCGGCATTTCAACCGCGAGCCGTATCACTACACGTTGGAGCCACCGCCGGTGGGCAGCGATATCGTCGACGACTTCCTGTTCCAGACCCGCAGCGGCTTCTGTGCCCACTACGCCGGCGCCATGACCTTCGTGCTGCGCGCGGCGGGCATTCCGGCGCGCGTTGTGGCCGGCTACCAGGGCGGCGAGGTCAATCCTGCGGGCAACTACCTTTCGGTGCATCAGTTCGATGCCCATGCCTGGGTCGAATACTGGGTCGCCGAGCGCGGCTGGGTCAGTGTCGACCCGACTTTCCAGGTCGCGCCCGAGCGCGTCGAGCAGGGACTGGAACAAGCCCTGGCGCGGGAGCGGAGCTTTCTCGCCGACGAGCCGCTGTCGCTGCTGCGGTTCCGCGACGTCGGCTGGATGAACACGTTGCGGCTGCGCTGGGACAGCCTCAACTATGGCTGGCAGCGCTGGGTCCTCAATTATCAGGATGAGCAGCAGTCGCAGATGCTGCAGCGCTGGTTTGGCAAGCTCGATGGCCAGGCGCTCGGTCTGGGCCTGGTCGCCGTGCTCGGGCTGCTGACCGGGATACTGGCGCTCGTGCTGTTCAAACCCTGGCGGCGGGAAAAAGATGTTCAGCAGCGCCAGTTCGATCGCTTCGAGCGCCTGCTGGCACGCCAGGGTATTCGCCGCCACAAAGGCGAGGGGGCACGCAGCTTCGCCGAGCGGGCCGCTACCGAAATGCCCGAACAGGCGCCAGCAATCCGTGCATTTGTCCGGCTGTACGAGGCGCAGCGTTACGCGCAGCTGCCCGGGCCGGGAGAGGAGCTGTCGCGCGCCCTGACCAACGTCCGACGCGCCATGCCCTGGCGGATCGCTGCCCCGCGGCGGCATTCCTGACATCCATTGCCAATATGGATGATTCGGCATTTCATCCGGCCGCTTCTGCCAGACAGGGTCGCGCCGCCTCCCATGCACCTTTAACATCGCCGGCATAACGAACGATAACGAGGTGCATATGGACCTTTGCGAGCTGCTGCAAGCGGTACGTGACAATCCCGAAAGCGTGGTCGTGCCGGCCAGCTGGGGGCAGGGGCGTGCGGGTTTCGGCGGCCTGGTCGCAGCGCTGGTATTCGAGAACATGCGCGCCAAGGTGCCTGAAGGACGCCCGCTGCGCTCGCTGGCGATCACCTTCGTTGGTCCGCTGGCGGTGGACAAGCCAGCCAGGTACGAGGCCGAAGTGCTGCGCGAAGGCAAGGCGGTGAGCCAGATGCTGGGCCGGGTGGTGCAGGATGGCCAGGTGGTCACCATCGTTCAGGGCAGTTTTGGCGCGCCGCGCAGTTCGGTGATCGATGTGCCGGCCGAGCCAGGTCCGTCCATGCCGCCAGTGGAAGCCTGCCAGGAGCTGCCCTACGTACCGGGCGTGACGCCGGAGTTCACCCGCTACCTGGCGATGCGCTGGGGTGTCGGTGGCCTGCCGTTCAGCGGCAACAGCTCCCGCCAGATGGGCGGCTGGGTTCGTCAGCGTGGCGACGTTCCGCGCGAACCGATGACCGAGGCGCACCTGCTGGCGCTGGTGGACGCCTGGCCGCCCGCTGTGCTGCCGCATCTCAAGAGCTTCGCGCCGGGCAGTTCGCTGACCTGGACCATCGAGTTCATCCAGCCGATGCCCGTGCTCGACAGCCATGAATGGTGCATGTACCGCGCCGAGATCGAGCATGCCCGCGACGGCTACGGACATTGCGCTGCGGCACTGTGGTCGCCATCTGGTGAGCTGATCGCGCTGAGCAGGCAGACCGTGACGGTGTTCGGCTGAGGCGGCACGTCGCGCCGGCCTGACGTATTCCTCTGGATGGTATGAGCGCTCGGCGCCCTGCCTCGCTCGTGCCGACCCGCTCAGCAATGATCTGTAGCAAGGTTGCGCGCCATGGCGGGTCGCGCGCAGGCAGGCTGAGCTAGTCTCTTAACCAGGGTCATGGCAAAGAGCCTGAGCCGTGGACAGACTCGAGCGACAGCAGGCGGATCGGCGCCGTGCTGTTTGCCGCCACACAGGGGAGACTTGGCGATGAAGATCGAGCGATTCGAAGACCTGATCGACTGGACACGCGACACCCATGCCATGCTGGCCCGCTGCATGGCACGTTGTTCCGACAAGCACGACGAGACCCGCGCCAAGTGGCTGCTGGTCTACATCGCCGATCACGAGCGAGCGCTGGCCGAAACGGTCGACAAGATCGAGAAGCACGCCGATCCGAAAGCACTGCACACCTGGATCTACGATTACCTGACGCGCAATCCTGTACTGCGCAACCAGGCCTGCAAGGCCTACGACACCATGAGCGTGGAGGAGATATCGCTGGATATCTTCACCATCCACAACCAGGTCATCGACCTCTACCGTTCCCTGGCGCGTCGGGCCGAGATCGACGGTGCGCGCAACCTGGCCGAGGACCTGCTGCATCTCGAGGAGCACGAGACGATGCGCCTGGCGCGTCAGGTCAGCCGCATTCACGAGATGTAAGCGCAGACGCGTTTCGAGCATACTGCCGCACCACTCAGAGACTGCTTCACGGGACGGTGGATGTTCGAGCTTTCCGGCTATCTCGGCCTGTTCCTGGCAGCCTTCGGCGCTGCGACCCTGCTGCCCATGCAGTCCGAAGCCGTGCTGGTCGGGCTGCTGCTGACCGAACGCTATGCCGCATGGGAGCTGGTGGCGCTGGCGAGTCTGGGCAACGTGCTGGGCTCGCTGGTGAACTGGCTGCTGGGCCGTTATGTCGAGCACTTTCGTCACAAGCGCTGGTTCCCGGTCAACGAGCGTCAGCTGGCGAGGGCGCAAGCCAGCTATCACCGCTACGGCCGCTGGACCCTGCTGCTCAGTTGGGTGCCGATCATCGGCGATCCGCTGACCCTGGTGGCCGGGGTGATGCGCGAGCCGCTGTGGAGCTTCCTGCTGATCGTCAGCCTGGCCAAGACCGGTCGTTATCTGATGGTAATGGCGCTCACGCTCGGCTGGATGTGAGGCGAGGGCTGACAGACGCGGCGGCCTGGCCGATCATGGCGGGCATCGATGGAGGAACCCGAGCCGCATGATCACCGAGGCGCAATTGAAGGCTGACAAGGCGGTCACCGCCAGCCGCGACAGTATCAGCGTGCGGCTTGTGGTCGAGGCGCTGCGCGGCTTCCTGCAACCGGCGCTGACCGCCGAGCAGCTGCTGGAACAGATCGGTCTAGAACCCGGCTGCCTGCGAAACCCCGATGGGCGCATGGACGTGCGCGACTACTCGCAACTCTGGCTGCGCCTGGCGCGGCGCTTCGACGACGAATTCTTCGGCATGGACCCGCGACGCCTGCGCTCGGGCAGCTTCGTCTTTCTCAGCCGCAGTTGCATGCAGCAGCCGACGCTGGAGAAGGCTCTGGTGCATGCGCTGGAATTTCTCGGCCTGGGTCTGGAAAACCTGCGCGGCAAGCTGATCCGTAGCCAGAGTCTTGCCGAAGTGGTGTTGCGCGAGCGCAACGCCGAGCCGGCCCGGGCGTTCTGCTACTTCACCTACTGGATGCTGCTGCACGGGCTGGCCTGCTGGCTCGTGGGGCGGCGCATTCCCTTGCTGGCGGTGGAGTTGCGCTGCGCCGAGCCGGAGTACACCGACGACTACCGGGTCATGTTCTCCGATAACCTGCGCTTCGCGCGTCCTTCGACGCGCATCATCTTCGCTGCCGAGGTGCTCGATCTGCCGATCCGTCGCAGCGAGGCGGAACTGCGCAGTTTCCTTGCCGAGGCGCCGGCCAACATTCTGGTGCGCTACCGGGACCATTCCAGCCTGGCCAGTCGTATCAAGCAGCACCTGCGAAGCCTCCCCGCCGAGCGCTGGCCGGACAGCGAGACACTGGCGCAGGCACTGTGCATGTCGGCCTCGACGCTGCGTCGCCGTCTGGCAGAAGCGGGGCAGCCTTACCAGGCCATCAAGGACGGCCTGCGTCAGGAAATGGCCACCGAGTGGCTGGCCGACGCCAGCGTCAGCTATGGCGAGATTGCCGAGCGACTGGGGTTTGCCGACGTCAGCTCGTTCTACAAGGCCTTCCGCAAATGGACCGGTATCAATCCGGGCCACTACCGCAACCTCATTCTCGCGCCGGCTCGAGGCTGAGCGCGGCGCTGCTGGGCCCCAGCCCACCAGCTTTTTACCCTGAGGCGGACCTGTAATCGCTTTTTGCCATTGGCCAAAACGGTCAGGCAGGTTGAATAGATCGACCATTGCCGCCCGCCCGTCGCTGTCCAAAGATGATCCCGGCTTCGAACCCCATAACAACAAGCACGGGAGAACGCCATGCGGATTCAGGACAATGTATTCCTTATCACCGGCGGCGCGTCCGGCCTTGGTGCCGCAGCGGCGCAAGCGCTGGTCGAGGCGGGCGGCAAGGTGGTTCTGGTCGATCTCGACGAAACGGCCGCACAGGCCACTGCCCACGCACTGGGCGCGAACGCGTTCAGTGTGGTCGCCGACATCCGCGACGAGACGGCCGCCCGCCATGCCGTCAGCGCTGCTCGCGAACGCTTCGGTGCGCTGCACGGATTGGTGAACTGCGCCGGCGTCGCCGGCGGCGAAAAGGTCCTCGGCCGCAACGGGCCGCACAGTCTGGACAGCTTCACCCGCATCGTCGGCATCAACCTGATCGGCAGCTTCAACATGCTGCGCCTGGCCGCCGAGGCGATGGCCGAGAACGCGCCGGACGAAGGCGGCGAGCGCGGCGCGATCATCAATACGGCCTCGATCGCCGCCTTCGACGGGCAGATCGGCCAGACCGCCTATGCCGCGTCCAAGGGCGGTGTGGTCAGCCTGACATTGCCGGCCGCCCGCGAGCTGGCGCGCTTCGGCATCCGGGTGATGACCATCGCCCCCGGCGTATTCGAGACGCCGATGATGGCCGGCATGACCCAGGAAATCCGCGACTCGCTGGCTGCCGGCGTGCCATTCCCGCCACGTCTGGGGTATCCGGCCGAATACGCCGCGCTGGTGCGGCACATCTTCGAGAACAGCATGCTCAACGGCGAGGTGATCCGCCTCGACGGTGCCTTGCGCATGACCGCCAAATGAAGGAAGCAGAGATGAAAGATGATCCGATCGTAATCGTCAGCAGCGCACGCACGCCCATGGGCGGCTTTCAGGGCGACCTGCAGGGCATGACCGCCTGGCAGCTCGGCGCTGCCGCCATCCGCGCCACCGTGGAACGCAGCGGGCTGCCGGCCGAGAACGTGCAGGACGTGCTGATGGGCTGCGTGCTACCTGCCGGCCAGGGGCAGGCACCGGCACGGCAGGCGGCATTGAGCGCCGGACTGACCCGCGCCACTACCTGCACCACGGTGAACAAGATGTGCGGCTCGGGCATGCAGACGGTGATCATGGCCCACGATCAGCTGCTCGCCGGCAGCGCCGATATCGTTGTTGCTGGCGGCATGGAAAGCATGAGCAACGCACCGTACCTGCTCGACCGCGCCCGCGGCGGCTACCGCATGGGCCACGGCCGGGTACTCGACCACATGTTCCTCGATGGCTTGGAAGATTCGTTCGACAAAGGCCGGCTGATGGGCACTTTCGCCGAGGAATGCGCCGACACCTTCGGCTTCAGCCGCGAGGAGCAGGACGGCTACGCGCTGGAATCGCTGCACCGCGCCCAGTCGGCCATAGCCGAGGGGCGTTTCGCCGAGGAGATCGTCACGCTGGAGGTCACCCAGGGTAAACAGCAGCGGCAGATTCGTGACGACGAGCAGCCGCCCAAGGCGATGCCGGAGAAGATTCCCAGCCTCAAACCGGCCTTCCGCGAGGGCGGCACGGTGACCGCGGCCAATTCCAGTTCGATCTCCGACGGCGCCGCTGCGCTGCTGCTGATGCGCCGCTCGGAGGCCGAGCGCTGGGGTCTGCAGCCGCAAGCGGTGATCCACGGTCACGCGGCCTACGCCGATGCGCCGAATCTGTTCACCACCGCGCCGATCGGGGCGATCCGCAAGCTGATGGAGCGCACCGGTTGGGCCGTCGAGGAGGTCGATCTGTTCGAGATCAACGAGGCCTTCGCCGTGGTTGCCATGGCCGCCATGCGCGAGCTGGGCCTGGACCACGCCAAGGTCAACGTCAACGGTGGCGCCTGTGCGCTCGGGCACCCCATCGGTGCTTCGGGCGCGCGAATCCTGGTGACGCTGCTTTCGGCTTTGCGCGCCCGTGGCCTGCGCCGCGGCGTGGCGGCGATCTGCATCGGAGGCGGCGAAGCCACCGCCATGGCCGTCGAACTGGTCTGAGGAGGCGCCCATGTTGCCCAATGAGGATCAATGCGCGATCGCCGAGATGGCCCGGCAGTTCGCCCGGGAGCGCTTGAAGCCCTTCGCCGAACAGTGGAGCCGCGAGCACCGTTACCCGGCCGAGGCGATCGGCGAGATGGCTGCGCTCGGCTTCTTCGGCATGCTGGTGCCGGAGCAGTGGGGCGGCAGCGACACGGGCTACCTGGCCTATGCCATGGCGCTGGAGGAGATCGCCGCCGGTGACGGCGCCTGCTCGACCATCATGAGCGTGCACAACTCGGTGGGTTGCGTGCCCATCCTGCGTTTCGGCAACGACCAGCAGAAGCGCGATTTCCTTGGCCCGCTGGCGCGCGGCGAGCAGATCGGCGCCTTTGCCCTCACCGAACCTCAGGCCGGCTCCGATGCCAGCAGCCTGCGCACCCGCGCCCGGCGCGACGGCGATCACTACGTGCTCAATGGTGCCAAGCAGTTCATCACGTCGGGCAAGCATGCAGGCACGGTGATCGTTTTCGCCGTCACCGATCCGGACGCCGGCAAGCGCGGTATCAGTGCCTTTATTGTGCCGACCGACAGCCCGGGTTATCAGGTGGTACGGGTCGAGGACAAGCTCGGCCAGCACGCCTCGGACACCTGCCAGATTGCCTTCGAGGATCTGCGCGTGCCGGTGGCCAACCGGCTGGGCGAGGAGGGCGAGGGCTACCGCATCGCCCTGGCCAACCTGGAGGGCGGCCGCATCGGCATCGCCGCCCAGGCGGTGGGCATGGCCCGCGCCGCCTTCGAAGCGGCGCGCGACTACGCCAGAGAGCGCGAAACCTTTGGCAAGCCGATCATCGAGCACCAGGCGGTGGCCTTCCGCCTGGCCGACATGGCCACGCAGATCGCCGTGGCACGGCAGATGGTCCATCACGCTGCGGCGCTGCGCGAGGCCGGACGCCCGGCATTGGTGGAGGCCTCGATGGCCAAGCTGTTCGCCTCGGAGATGGCGGAAAGGGTCTGCTCGGCAGCGATCCAGACCCTGGGTGGCTACGGCTACCTGTCCGACTTCCCGGTGGAGCGCATCTACCGCGACGTACGGGTTTGCCAGATCTACGAAGGCACCAGCGACATCCAGCGCCTGGTCATCTCCCGCAACCTCGGAGGATCTGACTGAGCACCGCTGCGCCGCCCGCGTGCCTGAGGCGGCCAAACGAAGAACCATGCCGGTAGAACGCCGTTTCCTCGACCGGCACGTCGACAATAAAAACAAGATAGAGGTAGGAAACATGCAACCAGGTTTGATGCAGAACGCCCCCCTGCTGATCAGCGGCATCCTCACCCACGCCGCCCGTGCCCATGGCGACCGCGAAATCGTCTCGCGGCTGGTCGATGAACCCCTCTGGCGGTACGACTACGCCGGCCTTGCGAACCGCGCCGCGCAGGCAGCCAGTATGCTGCGTGCGCTGGGCATCGGCCCCGGCGACTGCGTGTCGTCGCTGGCCTGGAACACCCATCGTCATTACGAACTGTTCTTCGCCGTACCCGGCATCGGCGCGGTGCTGCACACCGCCAATCCGCGGCTGTCGGATGAGCAGATCGTGTACTCCATCAACCATGCCGGCAGCCAGGTGCTGCTGTTCGACAGCAGCTTCGCCGCCTGCGTCGCCCGTCTGCGGCCGCGGCTGAGCAATATCCGGCATTTCATCGAACTGGCCGCGCAGCCTTCGTCCGGCCTCGAAGGGGTGATGGGCTACGAGCAGCTGATCGCCGTCGAACAGCCGCTCGCCTGGCCGCAGTTCGACGAGAACGCTGGTGCGGTGCTCTGCTACACCTCCGGCACCACCGGCGACCCCAAGGGCGTGCTCTACAGCCACCGCTCGGTGGTGCTGCACGCCATGGCGGCGGGGCTTTCCGGTGCGTTCGGTCTGTCCGCCTTCGACTGCATCATGCCCTGTTCGTCGCTCTATCACGGCACCGCCTGGGGCCTGCCGTTCGCTGCGGCGATCAATGGCTGCAAGTTCGTCCTGCCGTGCGACAAGATGGACGGCGCCAGCCTGCAGGAGCTGATCAAGAGCGAGGGCGTTACCCTGTCCGGCGGCGTGCCGACCATCTGGACGATGTACCTCGCGCATCTGGAGCGCCGCGGCGAGGATTCGGGCAGCCTGGCACGGCTGGTGATCGGCGGTTCCGCCGTACCGCGGGCCATGGCCGAGACGTTCCAGACCAAGTATGGCGTGGCGGTCTGCCAGCTGTGGGGCATGACCGAGACCAGCCCCCTGGGCGTGGTGGCGACGCCGACGCCCAAGCTGGCCGAACGCGGCCAGCAGGCTACCAACGACACCATCTGGTCGCGCCAGGGGCGGTTGCAGTTCGGCATCGAGCTGAAGGTAGTGGACGAGCAGGGCAACGAGCTGCCCTGTGATGGTGTCAGCTCCGGCAGCCTCAAGGTGCGCGGGCCGTGGACGGTGGAACGTTACTACCGCAGCGAGAAAAGCGCGCTGGATGCCGAAGGATGGTTCGACACCGGGGACATCGCCACGCTGGACGCCGATGGCTTCATGCGCATCACCGATCGCAGCAAGGATGTGATCAAGTCCGGTGGCGAATGGGTCAGCTCCATCGATATCGAGAACGTGGCCGCGGCCTGCCCGGGCGTGAAGGTGGCGGCAGTGGTAGGGGTGTTCCACCCGAAATGGGAGGAGCGCCCGCTACTGGTGGTCGAGCCGCACAGCGATGCCGAGATCACGGTGGAGCAAATCCTCGCCCACCTGGAGCCGAACATCGTCAAGTGGTGGATGCCTGACGCGGTGATCTTCGACGCGGTGCCGCTCACCGCCACCGGCAAGATCGACAAGAAGGTCCTGCGCGAGCGTTATCGCAATCATCTGGTCGAGAACCAGCCCAGCGTCGTCAACCAGTAACGCCTGTCAACGGACGCGCTCTGCGCTTCGGCGCGGGGCGCGTCCGCGCGCGTGTGCATTGAGGAGATCGACCCATGAACGAACATGACGATACCCGTAGCGGACCGCTGTGCGGGCTGCGCGTGCTGGAATTCGCCGGCATCGGCCCCGGTCCGCATTGCGCCATGCTGTTGGCCGACATGGGCGCCGAGGTGCTGCGTATCGAGCGCGAAGGTGGCAATGGCTGGCCGAACCCGGTGGTCGATCGCGGGCGCAAGACGCTGACCCTCGACATCCGCAGCGTGGCGGGACGAGAGCGCAGCCTGGCGCTGGCCATGGACGCCGACGTGCTGATCGAAGGCTTCCGCCCCGGGGTGATGGAGCGGCTGGGGCTGGGGCCGGACGAGCTGCTGGAACGCAATCCGCGGCTGATCTACGGGCGCATGACCGGCTGGGGGCAGAGCGGCCCGCTGGCGAAGGCCGCCGGGCACGATATCAACTACATCGCGCTGACCGGCGCGTTGGCGGCGATCCGTGGCGATAGCGGGCCGGCCATCCCTCCGTTGAATCTGGTCGGTGATTTCGGTGGTGGCTCGCTCTACCTCGCCGTCGGCATTCTCGCCGCATTGTGGGAGCGCGAGCGCTCAGGGCAGGGGCAAGTGATCGATGCGGCCATCGTCGACGGGGTGTCGTCGCTGATGACGTTCTTCGCCGGCTTGCTGCCGAGTGGACGGATCGACCTGCAGCGTGATCGCAATCCGCTGGCTGGAGCGGCGCCGAACTATCGCTGCTACCGCTGCGCGGACGGTCGCGAAATCGCCATCGGCCCGCTGGAGCCGCAGTTCTGGCGTGAGCTGCTGGAGCGCATGGACGCACCGGAAGCGCTGTGGGCGGGCTGTGCCGATCCGGCCGAGTGGCCTGCGCAGGGCGAGTTGCTGGAGCGGCTGTTCGCGACCCGCACCCAAGCCGAGTGGTGTGCCTTGCTGGAGGGCAGTGACGCCTGTTTCGCGCCCGTGCTGGAACTGGCCGATGCGCCGCAGCATCCCCATCTGCGCCAGCGCGGGGTCTACCAGGAGCTCGACGGGATGATGCAGGCGGCGCCGGCGCCGCGGTTTTCGCGCACACCGGGCAAGGCGCGGCGAACGCTGCGGTGCAGTACGAACGAAGGGTGGGACTGAGCGCGCGGCGGGGTGAAATGGCGAAGAAGCCTGTGGGCTTTTTTCAATAAAAGCGTCGCTGGGGCCGTTCATGGTGCTGCCCGGGCGCCCTGCTTATCAGCATGGCCTTTATTGGACAAACAGTCAGGAAATGGATTCCAGAATATCTGCGACTTATGTTCGAACAGCCGCCAAAGTTATTGAAGGGTATCGACGAAAGTATGGGGTAATCCCTGTAAAGCCCGCCCTAGACGTGCCGCACGTCGGTTTTGGTTGCAGGCTTTTAACGGCGGACTAATATGAAAACGGAGGCTGCTTATTACAAGAAAAACGGGGAGTCAAACGTCATGAATAACAATGCCGAACAACAAGTAGTTGCACTTGAACTGTGTCGTTTCCTGGCCCATTGCGTCGCTGCGATCGTTGTCGTGGGGATGCTTTTCGTGGGTCTGATCGGATCCTGGCACGCTGCCCTCAGTGTTGGCGTCGTTCCACTGCTGGCCATTCTGGCCTGCGATTACATGGCAAGACGCAAGGAAACTGCTGTGCAAACAGCGGACGCCTGATACGCCAGGCGCTAACCAGCCGAAGAACCTACCTATGCCCATCGAGCGATCGACACCCTGACGGTGACCACTGTCGGGGTGTCCTGCGTTGAGCGCCCGATGCGGAGCTGCAGCTGTTACTGGAAACCTGTCCGAAGGTGTTACTCCTTTCGTACGGCGTAACGGTCTCCTGGGGTGGGCGGTAACGAAAAGGCTGGCGCAGCAGTCTCCCGTGACAGGTGAAGAAGGCTAACTCATTGAAAATAAAAGAATCTCAAAAGCTGGCACGGCGAATGCTTTCTAATGGGCACAACAAGAACAAGAAAGCACACCCAATAACAAGAACAACACGTAGCGACTCCGACACAATAAAAACAAGCAGGTGGGAGACGTAGCAAACTGATTCTTTTGGAGAGGAATTGCCCGACAGGTTTCCTGTCGACCGGACCGAGAACAATAAAACTGCCTTGAGGCAGCTCCAGAACCGGTTGAGCCCGCGAGGGCAGTGGCAACATCAGCGACCAAAATAATCCGTTTGTTCTTTATGTCCCGAATGGGACTGCTATGCGGACGATGGTCCGATCGGGCTGAGAACAAAAACAACAAGCCCGTCAGCAGAAGAAGAACAAAGCAACACGCCCTGAAGGGGAGCCTAGCGGCTCCCCTTTTTATTGGGCTGTGGTTATGCGAGTGGTGGGTGAAGCCCAGCCTGCAAAACCATCAGGCGGCAGGTGGACCGGGGACGTCACATCCCGTGAGGTATTTACCCTAGGATGGGCGTTGGCCCGCCAATGAAAGCTGAAAATTCAGCCCAGGCTGCCCGGATTTTCCATCAGGCAGCACTACGGCATCGGCGGCGCCTTTTCCAAGGATTCATCGCTAAAGCGGATAGTTCGCCAGCTCCCGCGCGATCAGCAGGCGCTGGATTTCGCTGGAACCCTCGTAGATCTGCGTGATACGCGCATCGCGGTAGTAGCGCTCCACCGGGTAGTCCTCGAGATAGCCGTAGCCACCGTGGATCTGCACCGCCTGCGAACAGACCTTCTCCGCCATTTCCGAGGCGAACAACTTGGCCTGGGAGGCTTCGGACAGGCACGGCAGGCCGGCGCTCTTCAGCCGCGCGGCATGCAGAATCAGCAGGCGCGCCGCATTCAGTTGGGTCTGCATGTCGGCAAGCATGTTGGCGATGCTCTGGTGCTCGGCAATCGGTTTGCCGAACTGCACGCGCTCGCGTGCGTAGAGCAGGGCGGCCTCGAAGGCCGCACGGGCGATGCCCAGCGCTTGCGCTCCGATGCCGATGCGTCCGCCTTCGAGGTTCGACAGCGCAATCGCCAGGCCCTTGCCACGCTCGCCAAGCAGGTTGGCCTGCGGGATTCGGCAGTCGCTGAGCGAGACCGCGCAGGTGTCCGAGGCGCGGATGCCCATCTTGTGTTCGCTGCGTTCCACCGCGAAGCCGGGCGTGTCGGTGGGCACCAGAAACGCGGAAAGACCCTTCTTGCCGAGGTCCGGATCGGTCACCGCGAAGACGATGGCCAACTTCGCCCGCTTGGCATTGCTGCAGAACTGCTTGCTGCCGTTGAGCACCCACTGGCCGTCCACCAGTTCGGCGCGGGTGCGCAGGTTGTGCGCCTCGGAGCCGGCCTGCGGTTCGGTGAGGGCGAAGCAGCCGATGGCGCGACCGCTGGCCAGTTCAGCCAGCCACTCGTCCTTCTGCGCCTGCGAGCCGTAATTCAGCACCGGGCCGCAGCCCACCGAATTGTGGATGCTCATCAGCGCGCCGGTGGCGCCGTCGCCGGCGGAGATTTCCTCCACGGCCAGGGCGTAGGCGACGTAGTCGATATAGCTGCCGCCCCATTCTTCCGGGACGACCATGCCGAGCAGGCCAAGCTCGCCCATCTGGGCGACCAGGGCGTCGTCGATCCAGCCGGCCTTTTCCCAGGCCTGTGCATGGGGGGCGATCTCGCGGCGGGCGAAGTCGCGCGCCATGTCGCGGATCATGCGTTGGTCTTCGCTGAGTTCGAGGTCATGCATTGCGCGGTCTCTTCTTGTTGTTGTGCTGCAAAAGAGGTTCAGGCCGTGGCGCTGCGGCGTGTCTTGCCGGTGGTGGCCTTGAAGCCGTCGAAGAACGCCTGGACGCGCTCCGGCGTGACCTCTGCCAGCGTCGGCGGACTCCAGCGCGGTGACTTGTCCTTGTCGATGATCAGCGCGCGCACGCCTTCCATGATGTCGCCCTTGGCGAACCATTGACGGTCCAGATGCAGCTCCAGGGCGAAGCAGTCGGCCAGCGGCAGATTGCGGCCGCGCCGCAGCATCTCCAGGGTGACGCACATCGCCAGGGGTGAACGGCTGTCGAGCACCTTGAGGGTTTCGGCAGCCCAGTCGCTGAATTCGGGACGGTTCTCGGCTGCCAGCGAGGCACGAACCGATGCCACGTCCTGCTTGGCGAAATGCTCGTCGATGGCCTGGTGCAGCGCTTTGAGTTCGGAACCGGGCAGCCTGTTGGTGCCTAGTGTGGCCACCAGGGTGCGCAGCGCCTCCTGGGGATGGACCGACCAGCTCATGCGGTCCAGGCAGCGATCCAGCTCGGCAATCTGGTCGTGGCTGACGCACCAGTCCGCCAGGCCCACGTGCAGCGCATCGGCGGCGCGGATCTGCAGGCCGGTGACGCCCATGTAGGTGCCAAGCTCACCCGGCAGTCGCGAGAGGAAATAGCTGCCGCCGACATCCGGGAAATAGCCGATGCCGACTTCCGGCATGCCCATGCGCACGCGCTCGGTAACCACCCGCAGCGACGCGCCCTGGACCAGGCCCATGCCGCCGCCGAGGACGAAACCGTCCATCAGCGCCAGCAGTGGTTTCGGGTAGGCATGGATGTACTGGTCGAGGGCGTATTCCTCCTCGAAGAAGGTTTCGTGCTCGGTGTCGCCGCGCTGGAAGCTGTCGTACAGCGAACGGATGTCACCGCCGGCGCAGAAGGCTTTTTCGCCATTGGCACGCAGTACTACGGCATGAATCTGCGGATCGGCAGCCCAGGCGCTGAGCTGCTGTTGCAGCAGGCGGACCATTTCCAGGGTCACCGCATTCAACCCGGCCGGGCGGTTGAGGGTGAGGTGGCCGACGTGGTTGCGTACGGCAGCCAGCACGGGGCGTTCGGTTGCAGTCATGGTCAGGTGTCCTTGCGGTACTGATTGATGATCGCCGAGAAGTCCAGGCCGCCATGACCCTGGGCGCTGAAGCTCTGGTAGAGCTGCTGGGCGAGGGCGCCGAGGACCACCGGCTGACGCACCTGCTTGGCGGCCTCGGTGGCCAGGCCCAGATCCTTGAGCATCAGGTCGCTGCCGAAGCCGCCGCTGTAGCCGCGGGAGGCCGGTACGTTGTCCAGCACGCCAGGGAAGGGGTTGTAGGTATCCGAGCTCCAGCAGCGGCCGCTGGAGGTGTTGATCACGCCGGCCAGGGTCTTGGCATCCATACCCAGCGCGACGCCCAGCGCCATCGCCTCGGCGACGCCGATCATGGAGATGCCCAGCAGCATGTTGTTGGCGACCTTGGCCACCTGGCCGTTGCCGGCTGCACCGCAGTGCACGATGTTCTTGCCCATGGCCGCGAGAATCGGTTGTGCACGATCGAAGTCCGCATCGCTGCCACCCACCATGAAAGTCAGGGTTCCGGCTGCTGCACCGCCGGTGCCGCCGGAAACCGGTGCGTCCAGCATCGGGTTGCCATGCTCGGCGGCAGCCTTGGCCACTTCACGGGCACTGTGCGGATCGATGGTCGAACAGTCGATCAGCATCACACCGGCACGGGCGCTGGCGATCAGGCCGTTCTCGCCCAGGTACACGCTCTTCACGTGAGGCGCCGCTGGCAGCATGGTGATGATCAGCTCGGCATTGCCCTGGGCGATGGCGGTCGGGGAGTCGACCGGCAGCGCGCCGGCGCCGACCAGGTTTTCGACGGCCGCGGCGTTGAGGTCGAATACGCTGAGCTGGTGGCCTGCCTTGAGCAGGTTGTGGGCCATGGGTGCGCCCATGTTGCCCAGGCCGATGAATCCGATATGCATGGCGTGTTTCCTCTTGTTGTTATGGCCAGATGCGGCTTAGCGATTGGTGAACTCAGGCTTGCGCTTCTCGCTGAACGCGGCCATGCCTTCCTTCTGATCCGCGGTCGCGAACACCGCATGGAACACGCGACGCTCGAAGCGGATGCCTTCGGCCAGCGTGGTTTCGAAGGCGCGGTTGACGCTTTCCTTGATCATCATGGTGGCCGGCAGGGATTTCTCGGCGATCACCCGGGCGGCCTTTAGGGTTTCCTCCAGCAGACTGTCAGCCGGGAACACACGGGCGACCAGGCCGGCGCGCTCGGCTTCGGCGGCGTCCATCTGGCGACCGGTCAGACACATGTCCATCGCTTTGGCCTTGCCCACGGCGCGGGTCAGGCGCTGGGTGCCGCCGATGCCCGGCAGCACGCCGAGGTTGACTTCCGGCTGGCCGAAGCGCGCGTTGTCGGCGGCGAAGATCATGTCGCAGAGCAAGGCGAGTTCGCAGCCACCACCCAGCGCGTAACCGGCGACGGCGGCAATCAGCGGCTTGCGGCGCGTGGCGATGCGGTCAGCTTCGGCAAAGAGGTCATCGAGATAGACCTGCGGGTAGGACAGCTCGGCCATTTCCTTGATGTCGGCGCCGGCGGCGAACGCCTTGGCCGAGCCGGTGAGCACGATGCAGCCGATCCGCGGATCGGCCTCGAGCTGGCCCAGGGCCTGGTTCAGCTCGCTGATCAGCTGCGCATTGAGCGCATTGAGCGCCTGCGGCCGGTTGAGGGTGATCAGCGCGACGCGCTCCTGGATGTCGACGAGCAGGGTTTCGAATGTCATTTCAGCGTCCTTGAGGGCCGGCGCGTCCGCCGGCCCGGTGGGTAATGTCACTTCAGGTTGATGGTGGTGTTGACCGGGCCGCCGACCTCGTTTTCGTCGAACCAGCGCTCGGTGATGGTCTTGGTCTGGGTGTAGAACTGCACCACCTGCTTGCCGTAGGGGCCGAGGTCACCGAGCTTGGAAGCGCGGGAGCCGGTGAAGGAGAACATCGGTACCGGCACCGGGATCGGTACGTTGATGCCCACCTGGCCCACGTCGATCTCTTCCTGGAAGTGCCGCGCCGCCGCGCCGGAGCGGGTGAAGATGGCGGTGCCGTTGCCATTCGGGTTGGCGTTGATCAGCTCGATGGCTTCGTCCATGGTCGCCGCCGCCATGACGCACAGGACCGGGCCGAAGATTTCTTCGCGGTAGATGCTCATCGAGGGGGTGACGCCGGAAAACAGGGTCGGGCCGACGAAGTTGCCGTTTTCGTAACCGCTGACGCTCGGGTTACGGCCATCCAGTTCGAGCCTGGCTCCTTCCTGCACACCACGTTCGATCAGCCCGCTGACGCGATCCAGCGCCGCGCAGGAAACCAGCGGGCCGACATCGGTGCCAGCCTCGACACCGGCGTTGACCTTGAGGGTCTGCGCCTTGGCTACAAGATCGGGAATCCAGGCCTGCGCCTCACCCACCAGCACCACCACCGACAGCGCCATGCAGCGCTGGCCGGCCGCGCCGAAGGCGGCACCGGCGATGGCGTTGAGGGTCTGCTCCTTGTGCGCATCGGGCAGCACGATGGCGTGGTTCTTCGCGCCCATCATGCACTGCACGCGCTTGCCGGCCTGGCTGGCACGGTTGTAGACGTGGGTGCCGACCCTGGTCGAACCTACGAAGGACACCGCCTTGATATCCGGGTGGTCGCAGATCGCATTCACCGCATCGGCGCCGCCATGCACCACGTTGAGCACGCCCGGCGGCACGCCGGCTTCCAAAGCCAGTTCGCACAGGCGCATGGTGACCATCGGGTCCTGTTCGGACGGTTTGAGGACGAAGGTATTGCCGGTGGCGATGGCCATCGGGAACATCCACAGCGGAATCATCGCCGGGAAGTTGAACGGGGTAATACCGGCGCAGACGCCCAGCGGCTGCAGCAGGGTATAGGTATCGACGCCGGCGGCGACGTTGTTCGCCAGCTCGCCGAGCTGCAGGTTGCCAATACCGGCGGCGTGCTCGACCACTTCCAGACCGCGGAACACGTCGCCCTCGGCATCGGCCAGGGTCTTGCCCTGTTCGGCAGTGAGGATCGCCGCCAGCTCCTTCATGTTCTCGCGGATCAGCTGCTGGTACTTGAGAAAGATGCGCGCCCGCGCACCGATCGGCGTCTTGCGCCAGGTCTTGAAGGCTTTCTGGCCGCTGGCGACGGCACGGTCGATTTCCTCGGCGGTCGCAAACGGCACGCGCGCCAGGACTTCCTGGGTCGCCGGGTTGACGACGTCGCGCCAGTCCTGGGTGGTCGATTCGATAAATTCACCGTCGATCAGCAGTTTGACGGTAGGAATGGCGTTGGACGTTGTCATATGGCTCTCCGCCTGAAAAGGCACTGTTGTTGTTATTGGCTCGCGGACGGCTGCGAGGGCTGCATTGAATGTAGCAATGCAAAAAATCACATTACAATGCGATCGACTGCAGAGTCGCTCTGCATAAATGCACAGGAACCTGCTGGAGGCGGCAACCATGGACTGGGACAATCTGCGCTATTTCCTCGAAGTCGCCCGAGCGGGGCGGCTGACGACTGCGGCGCGTCGGCTCGCGGTCGACCACACCACGGTCTCGCGCCGGCTGCAGGCGCTGGAAAAAAGCATCGGCCTACAGCTGTTCCTGCGCGAGCCGGGTGGCTACAAGCTCACCGAAGCCGGGCGCAACCTGTTGCCGCGAGTGGAAGCGATGGAAAGCGCCAGCGTGGCCATCGAGCATTCGTTGCCGAGCATGGGTGATGGCCTTTCCGGGCAGGTACGCATCGGCGCCACCGAGGGTTACGGTACGGTGATGCTCGCCGGCCAGCTCACCGGGCTCAGCCGGCGCTATCCGCACCTGAACATCGACCTGCTGGCGCTGCCGCGCGCGGTGCGCCTGTCGCGTCACGAGGCGGACATCGTCATCACCCTGGAACGCCCGGAGCGCGGGCCGTTCATCATCACCCGGCTGACCGACTACGTGCTGCGGCTGTATGCGTCGCCGGCGTATCTCGACGAACACCCGCCGATCCGCAGCCGCGAGGATCTGGCAGAGCACCGCTTCGTCAGCTACGTGGATGACCTGCTGTTCAGCAAGGAGCTGCTGTTTCTCGATGGCATCGCCGATCCCCGCTCGGTCGGCCTGCGCAGTACCAGCCTGCTGGCGCAGCAGGAAGCCGTGGCGGTTGGGGCGGGGATCGCGATCCTGCCGGCGTTTTCCGCCGATGCCGATCCGCGGTTGCGACTGCTGCTGCCAGAGGAGGTCAGCTTTACCCGCACCTTCTGGATGCTGATGCCGATCGAGTTCAAGGACCTGGCGCGTATGCGCACCACCTGGGACTACCTCAAGGAGATGGCACAGCAGAATCAGGGGCGGTTGCTGGGGCAGGCTTGATCGGGCGCCGGTACGGCGAGGCAGGCGCCGACTCCCGGCGCGCAAAGGGTGGGCTTCAGCCCACCTTGCAGGGGTTCAGACCTGCGGCGTGCCGCGCGTCTCGTGACCCATCGGCGTGCTGTCGGGCAATGTCACGTTGTCACCCTTGAAGTCCGGGCTGTGGACTTCCGAATCCAGCGGCATATGACTGTAGCGCTGGCTCGGCAGGGCTGGCTTGCTCTCCATTTCAGTCAACATGCGCTTGGCTTCGCAGCGCCCGCTGATGCCTCGCGCCAGCGCCATACCGCCCATGGCGAGCTCCGCCAGCCCGATCAGCCCGCCCCGACGCAGCCCCTTGCCCATCATCACCAGCCCACCGGCAAGCGAGGCGGCGCGTTCCCAGCCGTGGACGTTCTGCGGGGCGGATTTGTCGAACAGTTGCTTCATCATCTGCGTCTTCCTCAAAAGGCAAGTGGTTAATAGAGGACTGCGCCGCTGCGCTGGCGTTCCAACAGCCGCGGACAAGCGGAGCGTTCAAAAAATACGGTTTCTTTACGCGGCCTGCGCCTCGCTGCAATCGAATCTTTACGCCGCCAGCCCGGACACTTCCGGTACACGCATCGACGCGTTACAGGGAGTACACCATTCATGACCATTCTCGACGGGCTCGCGCTGGGCCTGGCCATCGTTCTGTTCTTCTACCTGTTGGTCGCGCTGATGCGCGCCGACCGCGGTTAGGAGGTCGCATGCAGACCCATGACTACTGGCTGATCGCGGCCTTTTTCGTCCTCGTACTGGTTCCTGCCCCATGGCTCGGCCGCTATCTGTACCGAGCCATGGAAGGCGAGCGTACCTGGCTGACTCCACTGCTCGGGCCGCTGGAACGATTGTGCTATCGCGCGGCCGGTGTCGATCCGGAAGGCGAGCAGACGTGGAAGGGCTACAGCCTGGCGCTGCTCAGCCTGACTGCGATCAGCCTGGCGGCGCTGTTCGCGATCCTCGTGCTGCAGGGCCAGTTGCCATTGAATCCGCAGCAGCTGCCGGGTCTCGAGTGGCATCTGGCGCTCAACACCGCGGTCAGTTTCGTCACCAACACCAACTGGCAGGCCTACAGCGGTGAGGCCCAGCTCAGCTACTTCAGCCAGATGCTCGGGCTAGGCGTGCAGAATTTTGTCAGCCCCGCCGTCGGCCTGGCGGTGCTGGTGGTTTTCTGCCGTGCTTTGGCGCGTCGCTGTGCCTGCGGCATCGGCAATTTCTGGGTCGATATGACCCGTGCCGTCCTCTACTGTTTGCTGCCGCTCAGCCTGGTACTGGCATTGTTGCTGGTGTGGCAGGGCGTTCCGCAGAGCCTGACCGACTATGTTCAGGCATCGACGCTACAGGGCGCCGAACAGACGATCCCGCTCGGGCCGGCGGCCAGCCAGATTGCAATCAAGCAGCTGGGGACCAACGGCGGCGGCTTCTTCGGCGTCAATTCGGCTCACCCCTTCGAGAACCCGACGGCCTGGAGCAATCTGCTGGAAGTTGCTGCGATCCTGCTGATCCCGGCTGCGTTGGTGTTCATGTTCGGTCACTACGTGCGGGACCTGCGTCAGAGCCGGGCGATCCTGGCCTGCATGCTGTTGCTGTTCGTGCTCGGGCTGGGGACCGTTCTCGTGGCCGAGCATCAGCCCAATCCTGCGTTTGCGGGCCTGGCGGTGGAACAGCAAGGCTCGCTCGAGGGCAAGGAAAGTCGTCTTGGCATCGCTGCCTCTGCGCTATGGGCGGTGACCACGACGGCGGCATCGAACGGCTCGGTCAACGCGATGCACGACAGCTTCAGCCCGCTCGGCGGCATGGTGGCGATGTTCAACATGATGCTTGGCGAAATCGTCTTTGGCGGTGTCGGTGCGGGCTTGTATGGAATGTTGTTGTTCGTGCTGGTCACGGTCTTTCTGGCCGGGCTAATGATCGGCCGAACGCCTGAATACCTGGGCAAGAAGCTCGACGCGCGGGAGGTCCGTCTGCTGGTCGCGACGCTGCTGGTGATGCCGGTTGGCGTGCTCGTGCTGGCGGCGCTGGGCGTGAGCCTGCCAGGTCCCGCCGCGTCGATCAGCAACCCCGGACCGCACGGTCTGAGCCAGATCCTCTATGCGTATACGTCCGGCACTGGCAACAACGGTTCGGCATTCGCTGGCTTCGGGGGCGGCACCGTCTACCACAACCTGATGATCGCGTTCGCCATGCTGCTGGGGCGCTTCGGTTTCATCCTGCCCGTGTTGGCCATCGCCGGCAGCCTCGCGGCCAAGAATCGTGCGGTGACAGACCTCAACAGCTTTCCCACCCACGGCCCTCTGTTCGTGACGCTGTTGACCCTGGTGATCCTGATGGTCGGCGGGCTGACGTTCCTGCCGGCTCTTGCCCTCGGCCCTATCGCCGAACACTTCGCCCAACTGCAGGGCTACTGAGGAAGGTTTCGATGAACGTTCGTCAAACGGCATTTGGCGGTGCCGAGCCTCAATCCGCCTCCAGCTCGTTCGCTACGCTCTGCAAGCCCGCCATGCGGCAGGCTTTGCTCAAACTCGATCCGCGGCAGCTGGTTCGTTCGCCGGTCATGCTGGTGGTGGAAATAGCCGCCATCTTCACCACGCTGCTGTGCTTTGCGCCGGATGCGGCGGTGAGCCGCTCGGTGGCGGCGCAGATTGCCATCTGGCTGTGGTTCACCGTGCTGTTCGCCAACTTTGCCGAAGCGCTGGCCGAAGGGCGCGGCAAGGCGAGGGCGGACAGCCTCAAGGCGGGCGCACAGGGGCTGGAAGCACGCCTGCGGTCCGGCGACGGTTATCGGCTCGTACCGGCAAGCAGCTTGCGCCGCGGTGATGTGGTGAAGGTGGAGGCCGGCGAGCTGATACCGGGTGACGGTGAAGTCATCGAGGGAATCGCGGCGGTCAATGAAGCAGCCATCACCGGCGAGTCGGCTCCGGTCATCCGCGAGTCGGGTGGGGATCGTTCGGCGGTCACCGGCAATACGCGCGTCGTGTCTGACTGGTTGCTGGTGCGTATCGGCAGCGACCCGGGGGAGTCGACACTGGACCGGATGATCGCGCTGGTCGAGGGCGCCAGACGGCAGAAAACGCCCAACGAGATCGCCCTGGATGTCCTGTTGATAGGGCTGACACTGATCTTTCTGGTGGTGGTCGCCACGCTGCAGCCATTGGCGCGCTTCGCCGGCGGCGATCTGCCGTTGGTGTACCTGGTCGCGTTGCTGGTGACACTGATTCCCACGACGATCGGCGGCTTGCTGTCCGCCATCGGAATTGCCGGCATGGATCGTCTGGTGCGACTCAACGTCATCGCCAAGTCCGGCCGTGCGGTCGAAGCGGCAGGGGATGTGCAGGTGCTGCTGCTGGACAAGACCGGCACCATCACCTTTGGCAATCGACGCTGCAGCGCGATGGTGAAGGCGCCAGGCGTTTCGGCGACCGAGCTGTCGCATGCTGCGCTGCTGGCATCGCTGGCCGACGATACGGCCGAGGGCAAGTCCATCGTCGAGTACCTGCGCGCCCTTGCCCCGATGGCCGAGCCATCCGCGCAGGGCATTCTGCCGATCCCGTTCAGTGCGGAAACTCGCCTGTCCGGCGCCGACTATCAGGGGCGGCGGTATCGTAAGGGTGCCGTAGACGCCGTGCTCGGACATCTGGCCATGACGCCCGCGCAGGTGCCGCCGGTGCTGGTGCGTGAAGTCGAGAAGATCGCTCAGAGCGGCGGCACGCCGCTGCTGGTGTGCGTCGATGATCGTCTGCTGGGCGCCATACACCTGAAGGACGTGGTCAAGCCCGGCATACGCGAACGTTTCGCCGAACTACGCCAGCTGGGCATCCGCACGGTGATGGTTACCGGCGACAACCCGTTGACCGCCGCCGCGATTGCAGCGGAAGCCGGCGTCGACGACGTGATCGCCGAGGCGACGCCGCAGAAGAAGCTGCAGCGCATACGCCAGGAGCAGGCTGAGGGAAAGATGGTCGCGATGTGCGGTGATGGGGCCAACGACGCACCCGCGCTGGCACAGGCCGATGTCGGCATGGCGATGAACGACGGTACCCAGGCGGCCCGCGAGGCGGCGAACCTGGTGGACCTGGATTCCGACCCGACCAAGCTGCTCGACGTGGTGCAGGTGGGCAAGCAGTTGCTGGTCACGCGAGGCGCGCTGACGACCTTCTCGGTGGCCAATGATGTGGCGAAGTACTTCGCCATCCTTCCGGCCTTGTTCATCGGCATCTATCCGCAGCTGGCCGCGTTGAACCTGATGCAGTTGCACAGCCCGCAGAGCGCCATTCTGTCGGCCATTGTCTTTAACGCGCTGATCATCGTCGGGTTGATCCCCCTGGCGTTGCGGGGCGTGCAGATAAAGGCGGTCGATGCGGCCGGCCTGCTGCGGCGCAACCTGCTGATCTACGGTCTGGGCGGTCTGATCGCGCCCTTCGTCGGCATCAAACTGATCGACCTGTTGCTCACGGCGATCGGCCTGGTTTGAGAACTGTCGCGCCATCGTGGCGCTGTTAGGGAGATGACAAGCATGTTCGAACACATTCGCCCCGCCATTGCTTCGCTGGCCCTGATGACACTGGTCACGGGGGCAGCCTATCCGCTGACCGTCACGGCCGTTGCGCAGCTGGCCATGGCCGAGGCGGCTAACGGCAGCCTGCTGCGCGATGGCAGTGGCCAGGTTCGCGGCAGCGCCTTGCTGGCTCAGCCGTTCCAGGGCGCCGAGTGGTTTCTGCCGCGGCCTTCTGCTGCGGATTACGCCACCGTCGCCAGTGGTGCCAGCAACCTGGCGCCAAGCAACCCCGAGCTGCTGGAGCAGGTTCGCCAGCGAGTACAGGCCTGGAATGAGGGCACCGGGCGGCCGGTGCCCATGGAGCTGGTGACGACCTCTGCCAGTGGACTGGACCCCCACCTGACGCTGGCCGCGGCGCGCTACCAGATCGCCCGCGTCGCCCAGGCGCGAGGCATGCCGGCCGAGTCGCTGGAGCGTCTGCTACAGGCACACCTGAGCTCGCCGATGGTGGGCCCCGCCGTGGTGAACGTACTGGCCCTGAACCTTGCATTGGCTGACAATCGCTCGCCTGATTCCAGCGAGTGATGTGAATGAGCGATGCCATGCGGGCGGATGCGCTGCTCGACGAGGCTCCCAGGGAGGGGCGCGGGCAACTCAAGGTGTTTCTCGGTGCGGCGCCTGGCGTAGGCAAGACATACGCCATGCTCCAGGCCGCGCACCGCCAGCGCCGTCTTGGCCGCGACGTTCGCGTGGGGGTGGTGGAGACTCATGGTCGGGCGGAAACCGCAGCCATGCTGGTCGGGCTTGCCGACCAGCCGCTGTGCCGCAGCGAGTACCGTGGCATAACCCTGTTCGAGCTGGACCTGGACGGCCTGCTCGCGGTGCGCCCCGACATCGCACTGGTCGATGAGCTGGCGCATAGCAACGCCCCCGGCAGCCGACATAGCAAGCGTTGGCAGGACGTCCTGGAGCTGCTCGAAGCGGGGATCGATGTCTACACGACGGTGAACGTCCAGCATCTCGAGAGCCTCAATGACCAGGTTCGCGCGATCACCGGCGTCCAGGTCCGGGAGACGGTGCCGGACTGGATCCTGCATGAGGCCGACGACATCCTGCTGGTGGACCTGCCGCCCCGCGAGCTGCTCGAGCGCCTGCGTGAGGGCAAGGTGTATGTGCCCGAACAGGCGCGGGCGGCCATCGACGCCTTTTTCACCCAGACCAACCTCACGGCCCTGCGTGAACTGGCGATGCAGACCGCCGCCGCACGAGTCGACGCCGATCTGCATCGCCGCTACCGGTTACAGGGGCAGCGTGCGCCGGCGGTACGTGGCCGCCTGTTGGTCGGCATCGACGCTGACGAGTCAGCCGAGGGGCTGGTGCGCCATGCCGCTCGGGTGGCCGAGCGCCGCCACCTGCCTTGGTCGGTAGTCCACGTGACCCTTGGTGCGGCGCGCGAGGAAACCGAGCTGGGTTATCTGCAGGCGGCCCAGCAACTGGCTGAACGCCTGGGCGGCGAGGTAGTGGAGCTGAGTGGGGCGCGGGTGTCCCGGACACTGATCGATCATGCCCATGAGCGCCGCGCCTCGCTGTTGCTGGTCGGCCGGAGTAAACGACCACGGCGACGCTGGCCCGGGCGGTTCGGGCAATCCATCGCCGAGCAGCTGATCGCGGCGGGCGATGGGCTCGAGGTCAGCGTGCTCGATCAGACGAAACCCACGCAGCGCAAAGCGGCGCGCCAGCGAACTGGACGATGGGACTGGCGCAACTACTTGCTCGCCGGGCTGGCCACCCTGAGTGCCACGGCGATCGCGCTGGTGCTGGCGCGCTACCTGGCACTGCCGAACATATCCCTGGTATTCCTCGCAGCCGTGCTGGTGGTTGCGGTCCGCAGCAGTCTCGGGCCGGCTCTGGCGTGTGCGGGGCTGTCGTTTCTGTTCTATGACTTCCTGTTCATCCCGCCCACGTTCACTTTTATCGTGGCTCGTCAGGAAGACGTCCTGACATTGCTGTTCTTCCTGCTGATGGCAATCCTGGCCGGCAACCTTGCCAGTCGCCAGAAGCGACAGCTGGAAGCGTTGCGTCAGACCCAGGCGCAAACCACGGCTTTGCTCGAGCTCTCGCGCCGGTTGGGTGCTGCCACCGATGTGCAGGCGGTCTGCAGCGTCGCGGTCCACCAGTTGCAACTGCTGGCCGACATCGAGGCGCTGGTGGCCATGCGTGACAAACAGGCCGCGTGGATATTCAAGGGGGACCATTTGCCGTCACTCACCGAGCAGGAGCAGGCTGCTGCGCAGTGGGCATGGAAGCATGGTCAGCAGGCAGGGCAGGGCACGGATACCCTGCCGGAGGGGCACTGGTGGTGGCTGCCCTTGAGCGGTGACGGACAGCCTCTCGGCCTGCTGGGTATTCGAACGTTCGCACAGGGACGGTTGCCGCCGGACAGACGCCGTCTCGTTTGTGCCCTGGCCCAGCCGCTGGCCCAGGCATTGGGGCGCGCGATGCTCGCCGATGAACTCGAAGCGGCTCGTCTGCATGGGCAGACCGAAGAGCTGCGCAGCGCATTGCTGGCCTCTGTCTCGCATGACCTGCGCACGCCGCTGACGGCCATGCGCGGCTCCATCGACTGCCTGGCGAGCCTGGGACACAGCATGAGCGAGGACGACCGGCGGGAGCTGCTGGAGACTACGCGTGACGAGGCTGAACGCCTGGATCGCTACATCCAGAATCTGCTGGACATGACCCGTCTGGGGCATGGTGGTCTGAAGCTCATTCGCGACTGGGTCGCACCAGGCGATATCGTCGCCAGCGCGTTGCAACGCCTGCAGCGCGTGCTTTGCGAGCTTCGAGTCGAGGTCCTGCTGCCCGATCCGCTGCCGTTGCTGTATGTGCATCCGGCACTGATCGAACAGGCGCTGGTCAATGTGCTGGAAAATGCCGCGCGGTTCTCGCCCTCAGGTGGCCGGCTGCAGGTGGCTGTAGACGCCGGGTCGAACGCCCTGCGCTTCGTCGTCAGCGATGAAGGGCCCGGTATCCCCGAGGCGGAGCGGGAGAAGATCTTCGACATGTTCTATACAGCGGCGCGTGGCGATCGTGGCGGACCCGGGACTGGCCTGGGGCTCGCCATCTGCCAGGGAATGATCGGTGCCCATGGGGGGCGCGTGGCCGTGGGCGAAGGGCTCGACGGGCGAGGTGCCAGCGTGACGCTGGAGCTGCCATTGCAGCCTCAGCCGGCAATGGACATGGAGAGCGACCTGTCGTGAGTGGCGATTCGGCATCCGTACTGATCATCGACGATGAGCCGCAGATTCGGAAATTCCTGCGCATCAGCCTCGCTTCCCAGGGCTATCGGGTGCTGGAAAGCACGGACGGGCGCGATGGATTGGCGCGCGCCGCATTGGAGCAGCCCGACCTGGTGGTACTGGACCTCGGCTTGCCGGATATGGACGGCCAGGAGGTACTTGGCGAGCTGCGCAGCTGGACCCGGGTACCGGTGATCGTGCTTTCGGTTCGTTCCAGCGAGGCGGAAAAGGTCAGGGCGCTCGATGCCGGCGCCAATGACTACGTCACCAAGCCGTTCGGCATTCAGGAATTTCTTGCGCGGGTACGCGCGCTGTTGCGCCTGCCCCAGTCGACCACGAACAGCCCCGGTCAGGTGCTCTGCGGGGCACTGTGCATCGACCTGGCATTCAGGCGGGTCAGCCTGGGCGAGCGAGTGGTGAGCTTGACGAAGAAGGAGTACGCCTTGCTCGCCGAACTTGCCCGCCACGCCGGGCGGGTAGTCACCCAGCAGCATCTGCTGAAGATCGTCTGGGGCCCCAGCCATGCTGGAGACAGTCACTATTTGCGCGTCGTGATCGGCCACCTGCGCCAGAAGCTCGGCGATGATCCCGCCGCACCGCGTTTCATCGTCACCGAGGCCGGGGTCGGCTACCGGCTGATCAGCGATGCCTGAACCACAGGCAGTCATCGCTGCCAGTGAATCAGCCCAAGCTCCAGCGGTACGGTCAGGCCCAGCGTGCTGCCGGGGATGATCCGCGCGGTGTAGTCCGTCTCCGGACGGTCGGCAGGGAAGTGGCCGCGGAAGGTGGCGAACGTAGCCTCATGCTGCGCAAGGTTGAGCGGATGGATCTCGGCGGGCGCTGTGTTCCGACCCTCCGCGTAGAGTTGCACGGCGATATGCTGCGGATCGACCTGGCCCAGGTTCAAACGTGCTTCGACCTGATACCGGCCGTTCTCGCGAGCCCATTGCACACCGGTGAAGGCCAGTTCATGCCAGTAGCTGCGCAGGCGGGTGAGCTGGTGCGACAGTGTGCTGGCCAGCGCCGAACCATCGGCGCAGCGCCGGCGGTAGGCCGTCGCCATGGGCAGGTAATACTGTTCGGTGTATTCGCGCACGGTTCGATCGGCGGAAAAACGCTCGACCAGCGCGCTCATGCTGCGCCGCATGCGTTGCACCCAGGCGGTGGGCACCCCTTCATCGTCACGGGCGTAGAAGGTGGGGACTACCTGGGTTTCCAGCAGCTGATAGAGCTGCTCGGCATCCACTTCATCGTGCTCCGGGCCGTATTCCAGGCCGTCGCCAACGGCCCAGCCGAGGTCGGTGGCGTAGGCTTCGGCCCACCAGCCGTCGAGTTGCGACAGGTTCAGGCCGCCATTGGCCAGCACCTTCATGCCGCTGGTGCCGCTGGCCTCCCAGGGCCGCCTCGGCGTGTTCAGCCAGACGTCCACGCCTTGCACCAGGTGTCTGGCGATGCGCATGTCGTAGTCCTCGAGAAAGACCACGCGGCCGGCGATGTCGGGCCTGGCGGCGAAACGTTGCCACTCGGTCAGCAACGCCTGCCCGGCGCGGTCGGCCGGATGCGCCTTGCCAGCCACCAGCAACTGCACCGGGCAGCTGCGGTGGTTGAGGATGCGCGCCAGCCGTTCGGGGTCCTGCAGCAGCAGGTTGGGGCGCTTGTAACTGGCGAAGCGACGGGCGAAGCCAAGCGTCAGCCGTTCCGGATGCAGGCGTGAACCGGCCACTTCGATGTCCGCTGGCGAGGCGCCATGCACGGCCAGGCTGCGGGCCAGATGGCTGCGCACGAAGCCGAGCAGTTCGTTGCGCGCATGCTGGCGGATCTGCCACAGCCAGCGGTCGTCGACCTGGGCCAGCAGTTCGTCCACCGAAGCGTGGTCTATGCCGCGCCAAGGAATCTCGTCGCCGTGCAGCTCGTACCAGTGGGCTTCGGCATTCGGCGACACCCAGGTCGGCAGGTGGATGCCGTTGGTGACATGCCCGACCGGTACCGCCGCCAGCGGCCAGCGCGGATACAGTTCGCGGAAGATGTAGCGGCTGGTGTGCCCGTGCAGCTGGCTGACTGCATTGACTGCGCCCGCCCCGCGGGTGGCCAGGTAGGCCATGTTGAACGGCTCGTGAGAGTCCTGCGGCTGCTTGCGCCCCATGGCCAGCAGCGTCTGCATGGAAATGCCCAGCTCGTACTCGGCATAGCGCTCCAGATACTGGCTCACTAGTTCGGGCGGAAAGCGATCGAAGCCGGCTTCGACCGGTGTATGGGTGGTGAACAGATTGCCGGCGCGCGTCGCATTGAGGGCTACGGCGAAGGAGACCCGCTCCCGGGCCATATGGCTGCGCGCCCGCTCCAGCACGGCGAATGCGGCATGGCCATCGTTCAGGTGGAGCACATCGGGCTGCAGGCCGGCGGCTTCCAGCAAGCGCCAGCCGCCGATGCCCAGCACCAGTTCCTGGCGCAGGCGCATCTCGTTGTCGCCGCCATAGAGTTCGCTGGCGATCAGCCGCGCGATGGGTGGATTGGCGGGGTCATTGGTATCGAGCAGCAGCAGGCGATTGAGGCCGACCCGGGCCTGCCAGCCGCGCAGCCAGATCTGCAACCCCGGCAGCTGTATGGCCAGCCTCAGAGGCGCGCCGCTGGCGTCATGCAGCGGCTCGATGGGCATCTGCCGGGTGTCGTTGACCGGGTACAGCGCCTGCTGTCGGCCGTCCGGGCCGATGCTCTGGCGGAAGTAGCCGTGCTGCCAGAGCATGCCCACCGCGGTGACCGGCACGCCGAGGTCGCTGGCGGCCTTGAGCTGGTCCCCGGCGACGTTGCCGAGGCCGCCGGAATAGATCGGCAAGGCTTCGCTGAGCATGTATTCCATGGAAAAGTAGGCGACTCGCGCGAGGCGTTCGCCGTACTGCTGGCTGGCGAACCAGGTCGGCTGCTCCAGCCGTGCCTGGCGCGCCTTGACGATGCCGTCCACCAGACGGTGGCAGTCGACGCGGCGCAGCAGCGCCTCCAGTTTCTGCTCCGGCACGGTACTGAGGATCAGGCTGGGATTGCGGGTGAGCGCCCAGAGGTCGTTGTCGATCAGCTGCCAGAGGTCATCGTTCTGGCTGGTCCAGCGAATCGACTGGTCGAAAGCCAGTTCGCGCAGGGTGTCGGGCGTGAGGGCGGGGCGATCGGATGCAGGTGCCAAAGGAACCTCTCTTCTGAACCGGTGAGCGCTGTCTCGTCCAGCATAGGCTTTGCGCGTAGCGGGGTAACCCTCAGCGGCGTGGCCCGGCCTCGGGTTGTGGCACATCCTGCGATGTTGCCGGGTCTTCGGCTATGGTCTCGGCGGCCTGCCGCTGGTCATCACGATCAGCCTCGAGCCCTTGCTGCTCTTCAGTGTGCTTCGGGTCGTACTGCAGCTCGATGAACACCGGGAAATGATCGGAGCCGATGTCCGGCAGGCGCAGCAGGCGGACGAAACGGAAGTGCGCACTGTGAAAGAAGTGGTCCAGCGGCCAGCGCAGGAACCAGTGATGGGCATGGAAGGTGTTGTACATGCCGCGGCCCACGCGTGGGTCCAGCAGCCCGCTGATCTTGCGGAACAGCCGGGTGGTCGGCGACCAGGCCACATCGTTGAGGTCGCCGGTCACGATGATCGGGTCATCGCTGTGCTGGATGCTTCTGGCCACCACCAGCAGTTCCACGTCGCGCTCGGTGGACTCGTCGTTCTCCGTGGGGCTGGGCGGCGCCGGATGCAGGAAATGCATGCGCACCGAAAGGCTGTCATCGACACGCACCCGGGCATGCATGGAGGGTACGTCGTTTTCCACCAGGAACTTGAGTTCCGGCTCCTCCAGCGGCAGGCGCGAATACACGTGCATGCCGTAGAGGTTGTCCTGCGGGCAGCGAATACTGTGGGGATAGTCGTCGCTCAGCTGGTCCAGGTGTGCTTCCCACCAAGAGTCGGTTTCCAGTGTCACCAGCACGTCGGGTAGGTACTCGTGCACCAGCGCCAGCAGGCGCTCGGCCTGGCGATTGGGCCCCAGCACGTTGGTGGCCATCACGCGGATGCGTGGCCGCGGGGCGTCTGGCTCGGCACGTAGCACCTCGTTGCGCCAGAGGCGGGTGTAGGGCGCGATCCACCAGAGCTGATAGATCAGGCAGGCGGCGCTGGTCAGCGAGGCGAGCAGGTGCCAGGGCTGGCCATAGTCCAGCAGCGGCGCCTGCGCGACCAGCAGTACCGCCAGCAGTGTGGCGAGCTGCAGGCGTGGAAACTCCCATACGCGCACCCACCAGGCGCGATGCCGCCAGAGAGGCAGCAGTGTGACGAATGCGAAAAGGCCTGTGCTGGCCAGCAATATCCCTTCGAGCATGACGTTTCCCATTGTCGGCCGATCGTTACGGCGGCGGCCTTGCACATCGACGGGCAAGGGCCGAGGCATTCGACAGGCAAACAGGCGAAGCGTCGCAAGAAAAAAACAGGCCCCGATTGGACGGGGCCTGTCTGGGCGGTTAGTTCTCCGCTGACAGCATGCCGCTGGTCAGTGCCGGCAGGTGCTCGGGCTGGCACAGGCTGTTCGCGCCTTGCAGGTACGGCTGCAGGATCGGCGCCATGCCCTTGAGGGTCTGTACCGGCAGCGCCGAGGTGAAGCGGAAGCTGTCGGCGGCCCGGCCCGGCACATAGGCCGTCAGCGTGCCGAAGTGATTCGGCCCCAGATAGAAGACGAAGGTGGCGGTGCGGTTCAGCGCCAGCGAACTGATCAGCCGGCCGCCGGCGCCGACGCTCTGGATGCGGTTGTCGCCGGTCCCGGTCTTGCCGCCGATGCGCAGCGCGCTGCCATCCTCCTGCTTGAAGGCGCCTTGCAGACGCCGCGCCGTGCCGCCTTCGACTACATTGGCCAGCGCATCCTGCAGCGCCCGTGCGACTTCCACCGGCATCACGCGCTTGCCGGACCCGGCCACGAAGCCCAAGCGCGTCTCGTATGGCGTGCCCTCGGCGAAGTGCAGGTTGTCGATACGCACGCTGGGCAGGCGGACACCGTCGTTGAGGATGATGCCCATCAGCTCGGCCAGCGCGGCCGGTCGGTCTCCGGAACTGCCGAGCGCGGTAGCCAGCGACGGCACCAGGTTGTCGAACGGATAGCCCAGGCGCTGCCAGCGCCGATGGATATCGGTGAAGGCTTCCACCTCCAGCATGATGCGGATGCGACTGTCGCGCGCGCTCTTGTGGCGGCTGCGGAACAGCCAGCCATAGACTTCCTGACGCTCGGCGCGGCTGTCGGCGACCACCTCGGAGAGCGTTGCCTGCGGGTTGGCGATCAGATAGCCGAGCAGCCACAGGTCCAGCGGATGGGTGCGGGCGATATAGGCCTGATCGGGCAGGCTGTAGGCGCCCGGACCGTAACGGGTGTATAGCGAATCGAGTTCCTTCTCGCTTAGCGCCGCATCCGGCAGGTGCTGCTTGAGGAAGCGGTCGAACACTGCGCGTTCGGCATCCGGCATCAGGTAGCGATGCACGGCAGCCAGGCGTACGGGCGTCGGGCGCATGCCCTGAAGGAAGGTCTCGATACGCTCGTCGGCGCTCTTGTTGCGGTATTTCTTCCAGAACCGCTGCAGAAACACCGAGCCCTCGCGGTCGGCGAAGCGGGTCAGGTATTCCTGGCGGCGCGGGTCCTTGTCGTCTCTCAGCAGCTCGGCGCTGTTGATGGTTTCGTAGGTGCTGTAGCTGACTAGATCGCGCATCAGGCGCACGAAGGGCAGGTTGATCGACTCGCGCAGCGACTCGCGCACCGTGGGAATGCGCCCGTCGTCTTCGCGGCGAAAGTTGCCGAAGCGGTGCATGCCGGCGCCGGTGAAGAAGCGCTCGGCCGGGCTCGCCGAGTAGCGGCGCTCCAATGCGGCATCGAGCATGCGCTCCAGGCTGCGGTCGCTATTGGTTGCCAGATAGTCGATGGCCCAGCGGCTGAGGTTGGCTCGCGCGTCGATCTTGCGCAGTTCGCTCGCGCTGAGTTCGGAATAGCGCTGGTGCAGCTCGGCGATGACTTCCAGGTAGGTAGTCAGCACCCGCAGCTTGGCCGTCGAGCCCAGTTCCAGCTTGCTGCCTTCGTTGATGTCGAACGGCTGGTTGGTGTTGTCGGTCTGCACCCGCACACGGAAGCCTTCTTCGCCGCGCTCGAACAACGTGAAGCTGTAGCGCACGTCGCCGGTCTTCTCCGGCGAGAGCATGCGGTCGCCGAACAGACCGACCGACTCGGCGAAGGCCGGATCGGCCAGGCGCACCAGGTATTCGCTGATCTGGCTCTGCAGATCACCCTGCAACGACGTACTGGCGGTGAGGTCCAGCCGGTCCAGGTCATACAGCGGCAGGCCGAGCAGACCGGCCAGGCGCATGCGCGCCACGGTGATGCCCTTGGTGGCTTCCACGGGCTGAATCGCCGCGTCGCGATTGGGGTTCTGCGCCACGACGCGCTGGCTCAGCGCGGCATCGCGCAGGGCCGTGTCGATGATGCCGCCGTTGGCCAGCAGGCGAATATGGCTGTCGGTCAGGGCCGCCATTTCCTCGCGGCCCGCGCCCAGGTAATAGGAGGGCCGGCGCTGAGCGATCAGCAGCGACAGCACCTGACGCAGCGCCAGGCCACGGGCCTGCTGGTCGACCGCTTCCGGGCTGCGCGGATCGAGCAGGCGGTTGACCTCGCGGAAGTCGGCACCGAACCAGAGCCGCAGGCCGTCGGCGATACCATGCACCTCGCCGTGACCCGGTGCGGCGGAAAGCGGCACGCTGTTGAGGTAGTCACGCACGATGCGCTGGCGGGTGGAGAGCGTCTGCGGGCCTTCGCGGTAGGTCCGTACGCTGGCGGAGACCATCTGCCGGATCTTTTCCTGCGGATCACCGGTGCGCCCCTCGGGGGAGTGACGATACTTCTCCACCTGAGTGGCCAGGGTGCTGCCGCCAGCGGCCTGGCCGCCGAGGCCCAGGCGCTTTTCCAATTGGCTGATGGCAGCCTTGGTGAACCGCGGCCAGTCCACCGCCGGGTTGGCGTTCGGCCGGCTGGCGTCGAGCAGGCCACGATCCTCGATGAACAGCAGGCTCATCACCACGAGAGGGGGGATGTCCTCGAAACGTTCGTAGTACTGACGTGGATAGCTGTTGGTATAGAGCGGCAGCCCACGGCAGTCGTTGATCGTCAGCCCTGCCTGGGATTCTTCCGGGTAGGGCGGGAAGAAGCCGCGGCTGGTGTAATCCAGCAGCGCGCGCGAGAAGCGCGCCTGTTCCTCGATGCGGAAATTGCGCTGCACCAGCCGTTCGATGAACTTAGGTAGATCGACGTAGCCCAGTCGACGATCGAAGGGGCCATCCTCGGGAAACTGGATGCGCGGACTCGGCCCGGGCTTGACGGTGTAATCCAGGTCGGCGGCATAGCGGCTCAGCCACTGCGACTGCCAGCGTGAACTCTCCAGCTCCTGCCAGCCGAGATAGCCGCCACCGGCCAGCAATGAAACGCCCACGAGCAGCGCCAGGCGCCGCGCCGTCTTGCGACGGCCCTTGCCGGATGTACGGGATGATGCAGGGGAGGGGGCGCGCGTGTTACGCCCATCCTGGGGTGTCTTGTCGGATCGCCATACTGCGCCCATGTGTGCCTGGCTTCCTGACAGTTCTCTACGCCAAGCATAGTCGGCGCGCGGGGCTTAAGCGATGTCCGTTTGACGAACGGAACGGCTCAAGAATGCCCTTGCGCGGGCTGTGGTTGCCTGTCATCGCCATCGCTCGCTACCGTAGCGCGGGTCAGCAACGAAACGATGGCCGCCGGACGATGACGCGACGCACATGAACGACAAGGATTGGGTCAGGCGCCCGCATGAACCGGGGCGGCTCGAGCGACTGGAGGCCTACTTCGCCGGTTACGGATTCGCTCCTCACCGGCACGACACCTATGCCATCGGTTGTACGCTGGCGGGCCTGCATCGTTTCAACTACCGCAAGTGCGCGCGCCACAGCCTGCCGGGCGACAGCTTCGTGCTGCATCCGGACGAGCTGCACGATGGCGAGGCCGGTAATGAAGCGGGGTTCCGCTACCGCATCGTCTACATCGAGCCCGCCTTGTTGCAGGGCCCGCTGGGCGGCCAGCCGCTGCCCTTCATCGACGAAGGCGTATCCCGCGACCCGCGCAGCAGCGAGCCATTGGCAGCCTGTTGCAGTGTCTGGACCGGCCACTCGAGGGGTTGGAGGAAGAGGATGCGCTATACGACCTCGCTCAGGTGATGGCCTCGATCGCCGGGACAAAGGGGCGGCGGCGCAGCGTCGATTTCCGCGCGGCCGAGCGGGCCCGGGATTACATCCACGAATTCCTGACCCAGCCCGTCAGCCTCGATGAGCTGGAGCGGGTGTCAGGCCGCGATCGCTGGAGCCTGTCGCGGGATTTCCGCGCGCTGTTCGGCACCAGCCCTTATCGCTATCTGACGCTGCGGCGGCTCGACCAGGTTCGCCGCCTGCTGCTCGGAGCAACCTCGCCCAGCGAGGCCGCGCTGATCGCCGGTTTCGCCGATCAGAGTCACATGAGCCGCCAGTTCAAACAGGCCTACGGGCTTTCGCCCGGGCATTGGCTGCGGCTGATCCGCCAATCCTGAACCACCTCGTCTGCACGATCGTGCAAGACGCTTCCGCGCGGCACGACCGAGACTGGCCGTGACAGGTTCGTGCAGCGGGGTTTTCAGGTGACAGAGGCAACGGAGGATTTCGCTCGACCGCAGGGGCGCCGTGCGGCGAGCCTGGCTGCCTATCGACGTGCTTTGCCGGCCGCGCTTTCGGTCATGCCGGTGGGCATGCTGTTCGGCATGTTGGCGGCGCGTTCCGATTGGTCGTGGTGGGAGGTGCTGCTGGTCGGTTTGCTCGGCTTTACCGGCAGCGGTCAGTTTGCCGCTTTGCCGCTCAGCGAGGGCGGCGCAGGCTTTCTTACCCTGCTGCTGGTCACGGCCTCGATCAACAGCCGCTACGTGCCCATGGCGCTCACCACGGTAGACCGTCTGCCGGAACGAGCGCTGGATCGCGCCTGCTGCGCGCACATGCTCGGCGACGAGGCTTACGCCAGCGAGCGCGACGACGATGGGCCCGGCGTGGTGCTGCGCCTTCGCCTGATGATTTTCCTCGCCTGGGTGCTGACCGGCGTGCTGGGTGCGTTGCTGAGCCGCGCACTGCCTACAGCCTGGCTCGGCGACGATCTGAATCTCGCATTCCCGGCGAGTGCAGTGTTGCTGTATCTGGCCGTGTCGCAGCTCAGGAGCCGGATCGGTTCGTTGCAGCACGATCGGCAGATTGCGTTGATGCTGATCGCGTTCGTTGTCGCAGGGGCGAGCGGGCTGATCCTGCTGCTCGGGCCGGTGTATTTTTGGGTCCCCGGCGTGCTGCTGGCGACCTGGCTGCTGGGCAGGCGTCGGTCATGAACGATGCAGCGCTGGTCGCCATGGCCGCCCTTTCGACCACCAGCGTGCTGGTGCGCATAGTGCCCGCATTCGTTCGCCTCTCGCTGGGCGAACGGGGGCTGCACCTGGTCGGACAGGTGATGCCGATGGCCGTGTTCGTCAATCTCGCCGTGTATGTCGTCTACAGCGAAATCGGCAGCTCACCCGTGGCCGGCGGGCTGGCGCTGATGGCTGTCGCGGTGCTGGCCGTGCAGGGGCGCATCGGGTTGATGGGCAGCACGCTGCTGGCGGCTGCCATCTACTATCTGCTGGCCAGCCACCTGGCCTGAGCGGCTCAGAACCAGCGATCGTTGCGTTTGCGGCCACGGGTCAACGACGGCAGGATCAGGCCCACCAGCAACCCGGCACCGGCAATGCTGCCGCCGTAGACCATGTACTGCATGAGGACCTGCTTGTTCTCGTCACCGAGGCGGGCCTGGGTGGCGCGCAGTTCCGACTGTGCTTCGGTCAGTGCCGTCTCGAGGGTCATGCGCCGGGCTTCGAGCTCGTCGATCAGCGCCTTGCGCGAATCCAGGGTTTCCTGCATGCCCTGCACGCGGACCTTCCAGCTGTCGTCGATGGTCTTGAGCTGCTCGCTGAGTTCGGCGACCTGCTGCTCAAGTTGCGGCAGACGCTCGGCCTGGCCGGGCACTTCCTGCAGCTCCCTGCTGGGAATCCACACGGTGCTGCCCGATTCGGAGCGTACCTGGCTGTAGTCACCCTGGGTGCTGATCAACTCGACCTTCTGGCCAGAGGTCAGGGTGCCGACGATGCGATAGCCATCGGTGGGACCACTGCGAACGAAAGTATTCAGACTGTCACTGACCCAGCGAGCGTTGCTGTCATTGTTTTCCTGGGCATGGATCGGCGTTGTGGCCAGCAGCGCGCCAAACAGGCCGGCGCCGATGAAATGGCGCGAAGTGAAGCGGGAAAGCAAGGCAGAAAGATGAAGAGATATGGACATGAAAGATTCGCGATATTGGAAGAAGAATAAGTCCCCGGGGCGGGGCAGTGGGGTTGGCTGCACCTGGCCCCGCTGGGGCGCTGTCGAATACCGGACGACAGGCACATCGGAAACAGCCGGGCGGGTCGGTTGACCGCAGCCGGGCGCGCGAAGCACAGCGCGCCTTCAACGGAGCGCGCAGCTGCCGCTCCGTATGGTGCATCAGCTGAATGACAGCCCACCGCGGGGAAAGTTCAGGCATGCCAGCGCAGCCGATAGGCGGCAGGACATGGAGGGCAGGCGAGGCAACAGGCGCACTGGCCGACTCGACGTCATGCCTCATGGTGGCGACTGCCGGTGTGCAAAACCCGGTCGTTTCTGGTCTGATTGCCGGCATTACATGACGGGTAGTGGTCCGCCCCTGGTCAAGGCTACGGAAGAGGGGGAGCAGCTCTGGAAAATCTTACCCGCGAGGAGCTCGTGGCCGAGGTGGTGCGCTTGCGCGCAGCGCTGGAGGAGCGCGCCATCGGCGACACCGAGGTGCGCTATCGCCTGGCGGCCAAGGCAACCAACGATGCCGTCTGGGATTGGGACCTGGACAGCGATCATGTGCTCTGGAACGACGCGCTGGAGCAGGCCTACGGCCATCCGCTGGCCAGCATCGAGTGCACCGGCGACTGGTGGCTGGCGCACATCCACCCGGACGACCGCGGCCGCATCGACGCTTCGATTCATGCCGTACTCGATGGCGGCCAGACTGCCTGGAACGACGAATATCGCTTCCGCCGTGTGGATGGCTCCTATGCGGAGATTCTCGATCGAGGCCATGTGATCCGTGACGAGCACGGGCGCGCCGTACGCATGATCGGTGCGATGCTCGACCTGACCCGCGTTCGCGCCGCCGAAGCGGCATTGCGCCAGAGCGAGGAGCGCTTCAGCGCTATCCTGCAGACCATCGAAGCCGCCTTCGCCATCGTCCAGGTCAAGTTCGACGCCGATGATCGGCCGGTGGACTACCAGTTCGTCGAGGTCAATCCGGCGTTCGAGCGGCAGACCGGCGTCGACCTGCACGGCAAATGGGTGACCGAATTCGCGCCGGAGCTGGAACGGTTCTGGTTCGATGCCTATGGCCACGTCGCCAAGACCGGCGAGCCGGCCAGCTTCGAAAGTTACGCGCAAGCGTTCGGTCGCTGGTTCGATGTGAGGGCGGTCCGGGTAGGTGCTCCGGCAGACCGCCGCATCGCCATTCTCTTCAACGACGTCACACAGCGGCACGATGCCGAGGATCGCCTGCGCGTCAGCGAGTCCCTGGCGCGCGAGAACGTCCAGCGCGTCCAGCTGGCGCTGGCGGCCGGGGCCATCATCGGCACCTGGAACTGGGATCTGCGGACCGACCGGTTCACCGTCGACGAGGGTTTCGCCCGTGGGTTCGGCCTGGACCCGGCGCTGGGGCGCGAGAGGCTGAGCCTGGAGCAGATCATCACTAGCGTGCACCCGGAGGATCGCCCCGGACTGATCTCTGCCATCGACGAAGTCATTGCCCGTGGCGGAGCCTACGCCCATCAGTATCGGGTCCGCCGTGCCGACGGTCGTTACTACTGGATCGAAGCCAACGGCCGCGTCGACCACACGCCGGAAGGCATCGCGCTGAGCTTTCCGGGCGTGCTGATCGATGTGGAAGACCGACGCTCCATCGAGGCCGAACGCGACCGTGCCACCGCGGCGCTGCGCGCTCTGAACGATACCCTGGAGCTGCGCGTCGCCGAGCGCACGGCCGAGCTGATCCATGCCGAGGAAAAACTGCGTCAGTCGCAGAAAATGGAGGCGGTCGGTCAGCTCACCGGCGGGCTGGCACATGACTTCAACAACCTGCTGGCCGGCATCAGCGGTGCGCTGGATCTGATGGGCATGCGGATCGCCCAGGGGCGGCTCAACGATATCGACAAGTACATGCTGGCCGCACAGAGCGCGGCCAAGCGCGCCGCCGCGCTGACCCATCGGCTGCTGGCGTTCTCACGCCGGCAGACGCTCGATCCGCGGCCGTTGGACGTGAACCTGCTGGTCGGAGGCATGACCGAGCTGATCCAGCGCACGGTCGGGCCGAGCATTCTGGTCGAGACCGTCAGTGCCCCCGACCTCTGGTCGGCATCGGTGGATGCCAGCCAGCTTGAGAACGCCATCCTCAATCTGTGCATCAATTCGCGCGATGCCATGCCGGACGGCGGTCGTATCATCATCGAGACGGCAAACCAGTGGCTGGACGCGGAGGCGGCGCTGGCCAACGACCTGCCGGCCGGTGAATACCTGTCGTTGACGGTGACCGACACCGGTACCGGGATGGCGCCTGGCGTGATCGCCAAGGCGTTCGACCCCTTCTTCACCACCAAGCCGATCGGCGAGGGCACCGGACTCGGCCTTTCGATGATCTACGGGTTCGCCAAGCAGTCCGGCGGGCAGGTGCGTATCAGTTCGGAACTGGGCAAAGGCACGTCGATGTGTATTCATCTACCGCGCTATCACGGCGAGGCGGGTGCCAGCACTGCGGCCCCGGTGCAGTCGGCCGCAGCGCTCACCGGCTCCTGCGGGACGATCCTCATCGTCGATGATGAGCCGACGGTACGCCTGCTGCTGACCGATGTGCTGGGTGATCTGGGCTACACCCTGATCGAGGCAGCTGACAGCCTCACCGGGTTGAAGTTGCTGCAGTCGGATGTCGGTATCGACCTGCTGATCACCGATGTCGGCCTGCCGGGGGGCATGAACGGGCGGCAGATGGCCGATGCCGGGCGGGAGGTGCGCCCCGGCCTGAAGACCCTGTTCATCACCGGCTATGCGGAAAGCGCGGCGCTGGGCAACAGCTCTCTCGGTGCTGGAATGCAGGTGCTGACCAAGCCGTTCTCCATCGACATCCTTGCCACCCGGGTGCTCGAGCTTTTACGCGGCTAGCGCTTGCTGCCTTGCCACTGCCAGTTGGACAAACGGATCAATGGGCATAGCCTCTCGCTCTGCTCACGGGTCGCCGGTCGGACGGCCCGTTCTCCTTTCCCGGATCTGTTGGCGCGGGTCGAATGAAATCATTGCTGCACCCAGGCAGGACCGTTGCTCTCGTTTTTCTGTTCGCCATCCTCTGCGGCACAGCGCTGCTCTCGTTACCCATAGCCCACGCCAGCCGCGAGACCGGCCCGTTGCTCACGGCCTTCTTCACCGCTGTCTCGGCGGTCTGCGTCACCGGTCTGGTGGTGGTCGATACGGGCACCTACTGGTCGACCTTCGGCCAGGTCGTGATCATGGCGCTGTTCCAGCTCGGTGGCTTCGGCATGATGACCCTGGCGACCCTGCTGGGCTTGCTGGTCAACCGATCGTTCCGCTTGCGCGCCAAGCTGATCGCACAGGCCGAGTCCCATGTACTGGGGCTGGGCGACATCAGCAGCGTGGCGAAACTGGTGCTGGTCGTCACGCTGGTGATGGAGCTGGCGGTCATGCTGCTGCTGACCCTGCGCCTGCATCTGTCGTACGGGCTTGGCTGGGGCGAGGCCGCCTGGAGCGGTCTGTTCCATGCCGTATCGGCGTTCAACAATGCCGGCTTCTCCATCCACGTCGATGGCCTTGTGCGCTACGCCACCGATGGATTCATCCTGCTGCCGGTGATGAGCGCGATCATCATTGGCGGTATCGGCTTCCCCGTTCTCAACGACCTGCGCCGCAGGTGGTCGGACCCGCGGCACTGGTCGTTGCACACCAAGCTGACGCTGTCGGGGACGGCAGTGCTGCTGGTGGGCGGCTTCATGGCAGTGCTGCTGTTCGAGTGGTCCAATCCGGGTACGCTCGGTCCCATGGCCTGGGCCGACAAGCTTCTTTCGGCAGCCTTCGTTTCGGTCTCGGCGCGTACGGCCGGTTTCAATGCGCTCGATATCGGCGCGCTGACCCATGAAAGTTGGGCGCTGCACTATTTCCTGATGTTCATCGGTGGCGGCAGTGCCGGTACTGCCGGTGGGGTGAAGGTCGGAACCGTGGCCATCCTGGCGCTGCTGGTGATCGCCGAGATCCGCGGCAGGGCCGACACCGAAGCGTTCGGTCGCCGGGTCGGCAGTTCGGCCCAGCGCCAGGCGATCACCGTGCTGGTGCTGGGGAGCGCCATGGTCGTGCTCGGTACGCTGGTCATCTTGCGTGACACCGACATTCCCACCGATCAGGTGATCTTCGAAGTCATTTCCGCATTCGGCACCGTCGGCCTGTCCACCGGTATCACCGCCGATCTGCCGGAGACCAGCCAGCTGATGCTGACGCTGCTCATGTACGTCGGCCGGGTCGGCACCATCACCCTGGCCGCCTCGCTCGCGCTGGGCGAGCACCGCATGCCTTACCGCTATCCGGAGGAACACCCAATTGTTGGCTAAATTGTTGTTTTCAGAGCAATTTTCGTTCTCCAAAGGCGACAGTGTGGTGGTCATCGGGCTTGGGCGCTTTGGCAGCTCGGTGGCGCGCTCGCTGACACGTCTTGGCCATGACGTGATGGGTATCGATCAGGCCGCCGAGCCCGTTCATGCATGGGCCGATCTGCTGACCCATGCGGTACAGGCCGACTCCACCAATGTCATGGCCTTGCGTCAGCTTGGCGTTGCCGATTTCCCCCACGCCATTGTCGGCATCGGCAGTGACCTGGCGGCGAGCCTGATGACCATCATGGCGCTGACCGAACTGGGCATCAAAGACATCTGGGTCAAGGCGCTGACCACCGAGCATGGGCAGATCGCAACGCGGATCGGCGCGCATCATGTGGTCTACCCCGAGGCGGACATGGGGGAGCGGGTTGCCCACCTGATCTCCGGACGGATGATGGACTTCATCGAGTTCGACGACGGCTTCGCCATCGCCAAGATCCATGCACCCGAGCGCATCCACAACAGCACCCTGGCCGCAGCGGCGGTGCGCGAGAAATTCGGCGTGACCGTCGTCGGCCTCAAGCGGGCCAACCAGGATTTCCAGCACGCGACGCCCAGCACTCAGGTGCTGCCGGGCGATCTGCTGATCGTCTCGGGGCCGACCCATGACATCCAGCGTTTCGCTGGCCAGGGGCGCAAGGGAAGCTGAAGCTGGTCTTCGTTAGTGCGGCGGTCCGGAGGCGACTACGCTTCTCGGGCGGCCGAGCCACGACCGTGCGCCCGCGGCCCCTGGCGCGGCGCTCTCGGCACTGACGGAGGAGACACAAAGTGAATTCATTAAGCGGTGGCTGCCTGTGCGGCGACGTGCGCATCGTGACGGCGGGGCAGCCCTATCGAGTCGGCATCTGTCATTGCCTGGACTGCCGTAAGCACCACGGCGCGCTGTTCTACGCCGCTGCGGTGTTCCCGCAGGATGCGGTGACCGTTGAGGGCGAGACGGCCGAATACGCCGGACGGTACTTCTGCGCCCGCTGTGGCTCGTCGGTTTTTTCCCGCTTCGCCGATGAGATCGAGGTACACCTGGGCGCACTGGATGCGCCCGACCAGCTGACGCCGACCTACGAATGCTGGACCGTGCGCCGCGAAGCCTGGCTGCCAGCGTTTCCGCTCAACCGGCGCTACCCGCACGACCGCGACGATTCCAGTCGCTTCGAATGAGTGTCATTGCCCGCTGGCGATCAGCTGCTGGTCGGTCGTCCGCGTGTTCGGCAGCACGCGGATCGCGATGAACTTGGAGGTGGGCGTATGGCTGCGCGCGCCGAAGCTTTCCAGCGGCACCAGCGGGTTGGTTTCCGGGTAGTAGGCAGCAGCCTGACCCTGCGGGGTGTCGTAGGCGAGCAGGGTGAAGCCGCTAACGCGCCGTTCGATACCGTCGTCCCATAGCGAAACCAGATCGACCTGCTGGCCGGCTTCAAGGCCCAGGCGCTGGATGTCGGCGGGGTTGACGAACACCACCTCGCGCATCCCCCTGACGCCGCGGTAGCGGTCGTCCAGGCCGTACAGCGTGGTGTTGTACTGGTCGTGGGAGCGCAGCGTCTGCAGGATCAGATCGGCACTGATGCCCGCCTGGCGCGCCCGCTCTGGCAACAGGTCGGCCGGCAGCGCATGTGCCTTGAACTCGGCGCGGCCGCTGGCGGTGCTCCATTCCCGACGCGCGGCCGCGTTGCCCAGATAGAAACCGCCAGGGCGATGCAGGCGGTGGTCGAAGCCGGCGAAACCCGGGATGGTCGCCGCGATCAGCTCGCGGATTCGTGCGTAGTCCTCCACCAGCCATAGCCAGTCGACCGGGCGCTTGCCCAGCGTGGCGGCGGCGATGCCGGCGACGATGGCAGGTTCCGAACGCATCTGCGTCGACAGCGGCTCCAGCTGGCCCCGGGAGGCGTGGATCATGCTGAACGAATCTTCCACGGTCACCGCCTGCGGGCCGCAGGCCTGGCGGTCGATGTCGGTGCGGCCGAGGCAGGGCAGGATCAGCGCATCGCGACCCATGGTCAGGTGGCTGCGGTTGAGCTTGGTGCTGATCTGCACGGTCAGCGCGCAGTTGCGCAACGCCTGGCGGGTGCGCGGGCTGTCCGGCGTGGCCTGGGCGAAGTTGCCGCCCAGGCCGATGAATACCTGCACCTCGCCGGCCAGCATGGCCTGGATGCATTCCACGGTGTTGTGCCCGGGCTGGCGGGGCATCGGCAGGGCGAAATGGCGCTCCAGCGCATCCAGTAGTGCGGCCGGCGGGCGTTCGTTGATGCCCATGGTGCGATCACCCTGCACGTTGCTGTGGCCACGCACCGGGCAGGCACCGGCGCCAGGCTTGCCGAGGTTGCCGCGCAGCATCAGCAGGTTGGCGATCTCCTGGATGGTCGCCACCGAATGATGGTGCTGGGTGATGCCCATGGCCCAGCAGACGATGGTCCGCCCGGCGTCGCGGTAGATCGCGGCGGCCTGGCCGATCGCGTCGCGTTCGAGCCCGGACTGCTGCTCGATCTGCGCCCACGGCGTGGCATCGATCGCCTCCAGATAGGCATCGACGGCATGGGTGTGCTCGGCGATGAAGTCGCGATCGAACACCGCCGGTCCGCCGCTCCCCAGCGCTTCGCGTTCCCATTGCAGCAGGTACTTGGCGATGCCGCGCAGTACGGCCAGATCGCCGCCAAGGTTGGGGCGCAGGTAGAGGCTGTGGGTTGGCGCGTCCTGGTTGGCGAGCATCTCGATGGGCTTCTGCGGATGCTGGAATCGTTCCAGGCCGCGTTCGCGCAGTGGATTGAAACAGACCACCTGGGCACCGCGCTCCAGCGCCTGGCGCAGCGGTTCGAGCATGCGCGGGTGGTTGGTGCCGGGGTTCTGGCCAAGTACGAAGATCGCATCGGCGTGGTCGAAATCTTCCAGCGTTACCGTGCCCTTGCCGACACCGATGGATTCGATGAGGGCGACGCCGCTGGCCTCGTGGCACATGTTCGAGCAGTCGGGAAAATTGTTGGTGCCGAAGCTGCGGCCGAACAGCTGGTAGAGATAGGCCGCTTCGTTGCTGGCCCGACCGGATGTGTAGAAGGCTGCCTGGTGCGGGCTGGCCAGGCCGTTCAGGTGTCGCGCGATCAGCGCGAACGCATCATCCCAGGTGATCGGCTGATAGCGGTCGCTGGCCGCGTCATAACGCACCGGTTCGGTGAGGCGTCCCTGGTATTCGAGCCAGTAATCGCTCTGCTCACGCAGCTGGCTGACGCTGTGGCGGGCGAAGAAGGCGGCATCCACGCGGCGGCGCGTGGCTTCCCAGTTCACCGCCTTGGCGCCGTTCTCGCAGAACTTCACCGCACCGGCCTCCGGCGAATCGCCCCAGGCGCAACCGGGGCAGTCGAAGCCGCCGTTCTGGTTGGTCTTGAGCATGGCGCGGATGTTCTTCAGCGCATTGCCGCTGCCGAGCCAGGCGCTGGCCACGCTGCGCAGGGCGCCCCAGCCGCCAGCCGGGCCGGCGTAGGGCTGGAAGCGGGTGGCGGGATGGAAGCGGGACATGCGGCTCATGGGTGACATCCGTTCTGGTCGGGCAGCGCAGGCGCAGGGCTGTAGACCCGCGGAGCGCTGTGGTGGGGCAGATGAATGAGGTTGAGGTGGTGCTGACGCGCCCACTGCACGGTGAGCTGAGTCGGTGCCGAGAGGCTGACCAGCGTGCCGATGCCGGCGCGCACGGCCTTGTGGATCAATTCCAGGCTGCAGCGGCTGGTGACCACGACGAAGCCTTCGCTCGGCTTGCGGCGTTGCAGCGTCAGCGCGCCGATCAGCTTGTCCAGCGCGTTATGCCGGCCGATGTCCTCACGGCAGAGGGCGATCTTTCCGTTGCCGTCGACATACAGCGCCGCGTGCAGCGCACCGCTGTCGCGAGCCATCAGCTGGGCGCTCGCAATGCGCTGGCGCAGCTCATGGAAATGCCCTTCGGGCGGCAGTGCTGTCGGCTGCAGCGGCACCAGCTGAGGCAGTGCCTGATCCAGCGCATCCACCCCGCAGAGTCCGCAGCCGCTGGTGCCGGCGAGCTGGCGACGCTGCTGCTTGAGTGTCCAGAACGCCCGCGGGCTGACCTGCACGTCCGCGCGGCGAGCGCTGCCGTCGCCGAGCAGGCGCAGGTCACGCAGGTCATCGAGTCGCTCGATCAGCCCGCCAGCGAGGCTGAAGCCGACGACGAACTCTTCCAGATCCTGCGGCGTCACCATCATCACGGCATGGTTCAGATCGTTGTAGCTGATGGCCAGCGCGCATTCCTCGGCCAACAGCGCAGCGCGTGCATCGTGCGGTTCGGCGGAGTTCAGAGTGGCGTAGAGCATGGCGGCTGCCTGCGACAGGTCGACGCAGGCAGCCTAGGAGCGCCGGTGCCGGCCGTCCAATCGCTATGTCCGATGGTGTGATCGATGGCGTCGATCACCAGCCCCTTTCACCGCTGTTGCAGCAGTTCGCGGGCCTCGTTGAAACAGGCCTCACCCAGTGCGGATCGCGGAGAGTCGCGCCGCAGGATCAGCCCCAGCGGCGCCAGAGTGCTGGCATTGTCGATAGGCGTCAGCGTCAGCCGGCTGTCCAGGGCCTCGAGTCCGCTATCGAGCGGCATGATGGCGCAGCACAGACCGGCGCCCACGGCCTGCAGCAGGTGATGTACGGCATCGGTCTGCAGCCGTGGCGCAAGGCTCAGGCCACGGCTGCGCAGCGCGTGGTCGATGGACTGGCGAAAGTGCATGCCGCCGGTCAGCAGGCCCAGGGGCAGGCCAGCCAGGGCCTCCCAGCTCAGAGAAGGGGCATCGAAGCGGAAATGGCGCTCGTCATGCAGCAGGCCCATGCGCGTTTCGCCGAGGGACAGGCTGGCGAAGTGCGTGTCGTCGAGGCGCTCCAGATAGGACAGGCCGAGATCCAGCAGATTACGGCTGAGTCGCTCGAGAATCTGCTCGCTGCTGAGTGCGAACAGTTCGAAACGCAGGCTCGGATGGCGTTCGCCGAACGCCCGTACCAGCTGCATCGGGTCGAACCCGGCCAGCGGCACTACACCCAGGCGCAGCGTGCCGACCAGCTGGCCGCGGCAGGAGGCGGCCTCGGCCAGCAGTCCGTCCTGAGCGGCCAGCAGGCTACGCGCCCAGGCCAGGATGCGCTCACCTTCGGGCGTGAAGCCTTCGAAGCGCTGGCCGCGAATCACCAGCTGCAGACCGAGCTCGTCTTCCAGTGTGCGCAGGCGCATCGACAGCGTCGGCTGGGTGACGTGACAGCGCGCCGCCGCCTGGCTGAAATGCCGCGTTTCGTCGAGCGCCACGAGAAACTTCAGCTGCTTGATGTCCATGCCCGGTCCGTTTGCATCGAAGGTAGTGCGGGCCGAACCTTAGCATTTCCTCAGGGTGCGTCGAACAGTGGCTGCAGCCCGCTGGGCACCACGCCTGTCCAGCGCTTGAAGGCGCGGCGGAAATTGGTGGTGTCGTTGAAGCCCAGGTGCCGCGCCACAGCCTCGTTACCCAAGCCACAGGCCTGGTAGAGGTAGAGCGCGACGTGCTTGCGAACCAGGTCCAGTTGCTCCTGGAAATGCGTACCGTGCTTGGCCAGCTTGCGCTTGAGCGTCGCCGGGCTCATGGCGAACGCGACGGAGACGCGCTCGAGATTCAGCGGCTCGCGGATGTGCGCCTCCAGGTACTGGTAGAACGCATCGAGAAAGGCGCACGGCCCGTCCAGCGCATCGATCTGTTGCTGGCTGGCCTGCACCGCGACCTGGCCCACGGTGGTCGACGCCTCCGGCCAGGGCTGATGCAGGTATTCGCGCGGCAGGCTGAGCAGGGTCAGCTGGCGGTCGAACTGCAGCGCGTCGCCCAGATGCACCCAGTACTGCTCGATGTGCCGCGGCTGCGCATAGGCGAACTGGAAGCGCCAGGGCAACCGCAGACCGGAGCCGCGTTTGCACAGCGCGACGATGGCGGTCAGGTGCGCCTCCACGAGAAACCGCTGGTGCCGCCCACTGGCGCCGCCATCCAGCCAGTACAGGTGAATATGGCGTTCATCCAGCAGTAGCCTCGGAGCCAGCAACGGGCAGAGCAGGGCGCGGAACTGACAGAGGCGCTCCAGCGCCTGCTCAAGATTGCCGGCATTGGCCAGCGCCAGGCTGACTTCGCCGTAATGGCCGGGCAGCAGGCGCTGGCCGAAGAGGAAACTGCTGTCCGCTGCGCCGAGCAGGCGTTCCGCGTTGCCGATCAGGGTCAGCAACTGCGCCGGGCTGACCCGCGCCCGGCCACTGGCGATGTCTTCGTAGAACAGCCCGCTGCCGCGCAGCAGCGCGTGGCTGTCGATGCCGCGCGACAACGCCAGGTCCAGCAGGACCGCCGGCTGGTGATGCGCGGCGATGAAGCGGCTATCCCACTCGTACCAGCGTAAGGGGCTGCTCATGGTCGTCTCAGGCGCAGCGCGGCAGTGACTGCTTGGCCTTGGCCAGCGCGAGGTTGAGGCGCTGGAGCAGCTGCTCGGCATCGTCGTCGAAGGCCATCACCACCGCGGTACTGGCGCGCAGATGCAGGCGTTCGCCATGCTGGCGCGTCTTGTGGGCGAGGCTGGCCACGGCGGCCTGCAACTCCTCGGCAAGCTGCCGCGCCTGCTGTTCGGCAGTATCCGGCAGGAGCACGACGAAGCGATCGCCGGCCAGGCGGCAGAGTAGGTCCTGATGACGAAGGTTGAGCACCAGCAGCTGCGCCACGGCCTGCAGCACCAGATCGCCCTCGGCCTGGCCGTAGCGCTGATTGACCCGGCTGAAGTCGTCCAGGTCGATCGCCAGCAGAGACAGCGGGCGCTGCTCCTCGTCGGCCTGGCGCAGGGTCTGATCGAGCTGCCGCCGCAGGTATTCGGCGGTGCTCAGCGGGGTGAGGTTGTCGAACAGCCGATGTTCGCGGAACAGCCGCTCGCGCTTGTGCATCTGCGCGTTGATGGCGCGTTGTTCCTGGTTCAGGTGGTAGATGCCGAAGGTCAGCAGCAACAGACCCACCGGCATTGGCGCGGTTTCCAGCCAGTTATCCCAGGCGATGCTGGCGGGGATCTGGATGAACTCGTCAAGCAGGTCCATCCACCAGGAAAAGCAGATGCAGGCCAGGCCCAGTGCGAGCAACCGCGTCACCCGGCCGGCCGGGCGGCTGTGCAGCAACATGACCAGCCAGGCGAGGGCGAGGGCGGCGCAACCGCCTTCGCCGACGACGTCCATCCAGTCGATCTCGCCCCAGGATTTGACCGTGCCGACGGCGAGCAGCAGCTGCAGGCCGACGTTGGCGGCCAGGGCGAGGCCGAGGAGGGTGAGGGTGTGGAGTTTGAGGAGGGATTTCATGAGGTCTCCGTGGCGGGTTCGCGCCAGTGCGTGAGGGCACGGAAACAGATGGATGTGACGGTTGGATGAATGGGGTGGGGGTTGAATTGGCTCAGGGTTTTTTTGGTTGATTGGACAGTTTGTTGGGGGGCTCCGGAATGCGGTTTGTCCTGATGGATCGGATCAGTTCTAGACGAGGGCTTGCTTCATCGAGTCGATGTCGATTGCGGAGTTGCCTGGCGATTCAGGTTTCGCCCTGCTGGGCGCGTCACTTTTTCCAGACGCGGAAAAAGTAACCAAAAACGCTTTGCCCCTGCATCCGGCCCCGCGCTCCGCGCGGGGTTCGTTCGCTCCATCGCCGCTTCAGGGGTCGGCTTACAAGGGCCTTCCATGGCCCTTTAAGCCTTTCGCCTCATCCATGCGGCTCACCCCCTTACGCAACGATTCCGCTCTCCCTACTGAAGGGGCGAGGGTGGGGCCTGCGACGATTTCAACAGACGGATGATGACGATCAGCCGACCCGTGTCGTTCGTTGGAAACGTCCTTTACGGTTTTCCCTCATATTGGATCCTAGCAATCACGGACTTGCAGGCGACATCGATCGCCCCTTTCAGGAGGCCGAATGTAGTCGCTACGTAGAGGGGCGAGCGGCATGGATGCCGCGAGAGAACTAGGCGTCCCCCCGTAAAGGGCCATGGATGGCCCTTGCACGGTGACCCTCGGAGAAGCGATGGAATGAGGGAAGTCTCGCGTAGCGAGACCCGGATGTAGGGGCAAGACTTTTTGGTTCCTTTTGGCGGGGCCGGCCATCCGGGCGACTGCCAAAAGGAACTCGCGCAGCAGCGCGAAACTGAAGTACCGGAACACCCGGAAAATGGGTTGCTCCCCCAACTTGATCCCAGCGTGTCTGCGATAGGCATTTCCATATCCATACCGCTAAAAACAGGTCATATCAGCTCAACCCCACCCCCAAAATCCTGCAAAACCCACTCTTCCAAGCTCTCCCCAAATTTCCTGTCACAGAACCGCCATATCCCCCACCTACCGTCCGCTGCAGTTCCGGGATGGACCCGGCAAACACCATTCGGGGGAATCGTTCATGAACACATACCGCAGCGGCATCCGCCATGCAGGATTCCGCATCAGCCTGCTGGCCCTGGCTGTCAGCGCCGGTTCGGCCTGGGCTGAGGAGCCGCTGGTCATGGAGCACGTCGAGGTCATCGGCCAGGCCGTCAGCATCGACGAGGCACTGAAGGACCAGCGCAGTTCCGACAGCGTCAAGAGCGTGGTCCATGCCGATGGCATCGGCCAGCTGCCGGATGACAACGCCGCCGAAGCGCTGCAGCGCATTCCGGGGATCTCGGTGGAGCGCGACCAGGGTGAAGGGCGCTTCGTCAGCGTGCGTGGCATCGCGCCCGACCTGAACAGCGTCACCATCAACGGCACCCTGGTGCCCTCACCGGAAAGCAAGCGCCGCGCGGTGGCGCTGGATGTACTGCCGTCCGAGCTGGTGCAGTCGCTGTCGGTGGTCAAGACGCTCACCCCGGACATGGACGCCAACTCCCTGGGGGGCACCATCGAGGTGGAAAGCCTCTCGGCGTTCGATCATGACGGCCTGTTCTACAGCATCAGCGGCGAGGGCAGCTACGACGAGAATGTCGAGAAGACCAGCCCGAAGTTCTCCGGTGCGATCAGCAACCGCTTCAGCCTTGGCGATGGCGTCGACAACTTCGGTGTGGCCGCAGCCCTCAGCTGGCAGGAGCGCAAGTTCGGTTCGGACAACGTCGAAACCGGAGGCAAGTGGGACTTTGCCGACGATGGCGCACGCCTGGAAGAGTTCGAGCAGCGCGACTACGAGATCACCCGCGAACGCACCGGTTTCGGGCTGAACTTCGACTACAAGCCGGATGACGTCAGCAGCTATTACCTGCGTACGCTGTACAGCCGCTTCAAGGATACCGAAACGCGCAACGCCGCCGGCGTGGAGTTCGAGGACGCCCAGTTGCCCGGCGAAACCGGCGATGCCGAAGGCTGGCGCGAGCTGAAATCGCGCGAGGAAACCCAGACCATCCAGTCCTACGTGTTCGGCGGCGAACGCATGATGGGCCTCTGGACCCTGAGCGGACAGGTCGGCTACAGCCAGTCCCGCGAGCGCAATCCGGGTGGCATCTCCGGCGCGACCTTCGAAGGCGACTTCGCCGACGCCGGTTTCTCCAGCAGCCGCAAGCCGCGCCTGACAGTGGATTCGGCCTTCTACGATCCGGCTTCCTTCGAGCTGGATGAAGTGGAGTGGGAGAAGAGCGATACCCGCGACCGGGAGAAGAACATCCGCTTGGATCTGGCCCGCGACTACGACATCCAGGGCTACGCGGCGCAGGCCAAGTTCGGCGGCAAGCTCAGCCGCCGACACAAGGACAACGACAGCGAGGTCTGGGTCTATGACGACTTCGACGACCTGACCCTGGCCAATTTCCAGGGTGGCAACGTCGACTACGCGCTCGGCCGCTTCGGCCGCGGCATCAGCGCCTCGGCGATCAAGGGCGTCATCGCCGGGCTGGACGCCAGCGAGTTCTACGACGAGGAGGAGTCGCGCATCAATGACTTCGACATGCACGAGGACATCAATGCCGCGTACCTGATGAACACGGTGGACGTTGACCGCTGGCGTGTCATCGCCGGCCTGCGCTACGAGGGCACGCGCTTTCGCGCCAAGGGCACCGGCATGCGCGACGACCAGTTCGAGTCCATTTCCAGCAGCAACGACTACCACCACTGGCTGCCCGGCCTGCACGTGCGCTACCAGCTGACCGATGACACGCTGATCCGCGCCGCATGGACCAACAGCGTGGTACGCCCGACCTTCGGCCAGCTGGCGCCCGGTTTCGTCATCGATGGCGACGGCGCCGAGTTCGGCAACCCCGATCTCAAGCCGCTGGAGTCCGTCAACTACGACCTCGGCATCGAGCACTACATGGGCCGCGCCGGCGTGGTGTCCGCCTACCTGTTCTACAAGGACATCGACAACTTCATCTACAACACCGACCTGGCCGGCACCGGCCAGTGGGCGGCGTTCGACGAAGCACTCAGCTTCCAGAACGGCAGCAGCGCCAAGCTCTACGGGCTTGAGCTGGCCTACTCGCAGAAGCTCGACTGGCTGCCGGCGCCGTGGAACGGTTTGTTGCTGGGCGCCAATGCCACCTTCAGCAAGTCCGACGCGGACATCGAGGGTCAGGGCATGCGCCGCAGCATCGACCTGCCGAACCATTCCGATACGGTCGGCAACCTGATGGTCGGCTGGGAAAACGACCGGCTCAACCTGCGCCTGGCCGCCAACTACAAGTCCGACTACCTGTACGAGGTGTCCGGTATCGACGACAAGGCCCACGACCTCTACGTCGACGACCAGCTGTTCGTCGACTTCAAGGCCGGCTACTTCATCACGCCGAGCCTGCAGCTGACCTTCGAGGCGCTGAACCTGACGGACGAGTCCTATTACGTCTACACCGGCCGCCGTTCCTACAACGCCCAGTACGAAGAGTACGGCCCGACCTACAAGCTCGGCCTGACCCTGACTCACTTCTGACCCCTTGCCGCTCCGGTGCCCGCCGTTCCCCTTTACGGCCGGGCACCGGCCTGCGGCACCTGAATGGATATCGCATGAACGCATTACCCAAAACCCTGCTGCTCGGCCTGTGCATCACCCTGGCCGCCTGCCAGTCCGCCGGTCAGGACGAGGCGCCACAGAGCACGCAGCTGAGCATCACCACGCCGGCGCAGACGGGCCTCGAATACGCGCAGTTGCTGGCCGGCGATGGCCCCTGGGCGGATGCCGAGCGCGTCCAGCTGGACAAGCAGGGCCTGCGCCTGCTGGACAAGGCCGGCAACACACTGGCCCAGCACAGCGGGCGTTTCGAGGGCCTCGACCATCGCCTCGACCGTCGGGGCCTGCTGCTGGCCACTGTGGAGCGCAAGCGCCAGCAGGCGATGCTGATCGGCCTGGATGACAACCTGACCTGGAGCCAGCCGCTGTATCTGCCGCGCACCGTGTTTGCCATCGAGGGGCTGTGCCTGTACCGCGACAGCGCGCGCAACGACTTCGTATTCCTGCTCGGCGAGGAAGGTGTCGGCGAGCAATGGCTGGTGGGCAGCCAGGGCCGCCTGCTCGGTGAGGCACGGCGCGTGCGGGGGCTCAGCCTGCCGCCGCAGAGCACCTTCTGCCAGACCGATGACATGGCCGGGCAGCTCTACGTCAACGAGGAGAACGTCGGCTTCTGGCGCTACCCGGCGGATGCCGAGGCGCCGCTGCAGCGTGAACCGGTCGATCTGGTCAAGCCGTTCGGCGCGCTGACAAAGGTGGCGGCTGGCATGGCGTTGGTACCGGGTGGTCTGTTGGCCCTGGATTCCGAGGCTCCGGCGCTGCACCTCTATCGCCAGAGCGAATCGGGTTGGCAGGCGGACGGCGTGCTGCCGCTGGAAGGCCTCGATGAGCCGGAACGCATCAGCGCGCGTCGCACCTCCGAAGGAGTCGAACTGCTGCTGGGGGACGAGCAGGGCCTGCATCGCGCCCAGCTGGCGTGGCAGCCACAGGCACTGCCGCATCCCGAACCCATCGTCAGTCTGGCGGCAGCGGTGGAGACCGGCCCGGTGCCCAGTCTGGGGGACGCCGCCGATGACCCGGCGATCTGGGTCAATCCGCGCGATCCTGCGCAGAGTCGCGTGCTCGGCACCGACAAGAAGGGCGGGCTGGTGGTGTACGACCTGGAAGGCCGCCAGCTGCAAAGCCTGACCGTCGGCCGGCTGAACAACGTCGATGTGCGCAGCGGCTTCCGCCTCGGCAGCAAGCGCGTGGACCTGGCCGTTGCCAGCAACCGCGATCACAACAGCCTGCACCTGTTCGCCATCGACCGCGCAAGCGGGGTGCTCCGCGATATCGGCCAGATCGCCACGCCGCTGAGCGATATCTACGGCCTGTGCATGTTCCAGAACCGCCAAGGTGTCACCTACGCGATCGCCAACGACAAGGACGGCACCTTCGTCCAGTACCGCCTCGATGGCCAGTCCGGCCAGCCGCACGGTGAACTGGTGCGGCGTTTCAAGCTGGACAGCCAGCCCGAGGGCTGCGTCGCCGATGACCGTGGCGAGCGGCTGTTCGTCGGTGAAGAGGACGTTGCGGTCTGGGTGGTCGATGCCCGTGCTGAGGTGCCGGCAGCGCCCCAGAAGGTGATCGGCGTCGGCGGGCCGGTGTACGACGACATCGAAGGCCTGGCGCTCTACCACGGCGAGGGTGGCGATTACTTGGTGATCTCCAGCCAGGGCAACGACAGCTACGTCGTGCTCGATGCCCAGGCGCCGTATGCCGTGCGCGGCGCGTTCCGCATCGGCCTGAATGCCGAGCGCGGTATCGACGGCGCTTCGGAAACCGACGGGCTGGAGGTCACTTCGGCGGATCTCGGCGGCATCTGGAGCCGCGGCATGCTGGTGGTGCAGGACGGCCGCAAGCGCATGCCCGAAGGCACGCAGAACTACAAATACCTGCCCTGGTCAGCCATCGCCGATGCGCTGGGTCTGGATTGATGTCATCGCCCGGTAACCGACCCGCCATCCAATAGCAGCTGCCCATGCGGGCAGGAGGAAACGATTCATGCAAACGACTCTCGAGCACATGTCCGTCTGGGGCCTGATCAGCGAGGCCAGCCTGGTGGTGCAGGCGGTGATGGTGATCCTGGTGCTGGCTTCGGTCTCCAGCTGGTACCTGATCATCCGTCGCAGCGCCGCGCTGCACCGCAGCGAACGCCTGCTGCGCAGCTTCCAGCAGCGCTTTCGCCAGGGCGGCGATCTCGCCCAGCTCTACCGCGAAGGACAGCAGCAGCCGCTGCCGGAGGAGGCCGCGTTGCAGCGCATCTTCCTCGCCGGTTACGGCGAGTTCGCCCAACTTCAGCGTGAAGCGGGCATCGCCCCGGATGCGGTCGCCGAGGGCGTGGAGCGCAGCCTGTACGTCGCCATTGCCGAGCAGGAGGAACGCCTGGAGAAGGGCCTGCAGTTCCTCGCCACAGTGGGTTCGGTGAGCCCCTACATTGGCCTGTTCGGCACCGTGTGGGGGATCATGAACTCCTTCCTCGGCCTTTCGCAGGTACAGCAGGCCACGCTTTCCACCGTCGCCCCGGGTATCGCCGAAGCGCTGATCGCCACGGCCATCGGCCTGTTCGCGGCGATTCCCGCGGTGATGGCCTACAACCGCTTCGCCGCCCACGGGCAGACGCTGGTCGGCCGTTACTACGCCTTCGGTAACGAGCTGCAGGCGCGCCTGCATCGGCGCCTGCACGCTGCTTCGCCCAGCGTCGCCGCAGCCGCCTGAGGAGGTCAGCGATGCTAGTCAGGCCACAGCGTAAACACGGGCCCAAGGCGGAAATGAATGTGGTGCCCTATATCGACGTGATGCTGGTGCTGCTGGTGATCTTCATGGTCACCGCGCCGATGCTGGTGCAGGGCGTCAAGATAGAGCTGCCGAAGGTGGCGGCCGAGGCGCTGCCGGTGGAGAACGAGCGGCAGATCCTGACGCTTTCGGTGAAGGCCGACGGCGGCTTCTACTGGAACCTCGGCAGCGAGCTGGAGGTCGAGAACCAGACCGACAGCGCCGTCGACCTGGCCGAGCTGCAGGCCAAGGTCGGCGCGGTCATTGCCGCGCGGGGCGACACCCAGGTCTATATCCGTGCCGACGAGGCGGCGGACTACGGTCGTGTGGTCGCCGCTATCGCCGAGCTGCAGCGCGGCGGGGTGGTCAACCTGGGCCTGATCACCGAGGCGCCTGCCGCTGCGGAGCAGGAGCGATGATGGCGCTCGGCTTGTCGGCGCCGCCCGCGCCCGTACTCACACAGCGGCGATGGACCGGTGCCGCTGGCGCGGCGCTGACCACGCTGGGCTTGCATGCCGGGCTGTTCGTCTTGCTGCTGACCAGCTGGACGCCGACGATGGACGCACCGGTTGCCACCCAGGTTATGCAGACCCAGCTGATCAGCCTGCCGCCGCCGGTGCCAGTACTGCCCGAACCGCCGGTTGCGAAACCGGTCGAAGCGCCGCCGCCCCCCGTTCAGGTCGAAGCGCCACCACAGGTGGAGCAGGCCGACCTGGCCTTCAAGCGCGCCGAACGGGAGCGCGAAGCCGAGCAGCAGCGCAAGCAGCAGCTGGAACGTCGCCGCCAGGAGCAACGCCGCCGTGACGAACAGCAGCGTCGGGAGCAAGAGCGTCTGGCCGAGCAGGCACGGCTGGACGCGCAGCGCCGCCAGGCCGAGGCAACGGCCCGTGCCGAAGCGGCCGAGCGTGCCCGGCAGGCGGCTGTCGCGGAGGCAGCCAGCCGCCAGTACCAGCCGATCGCCAAGAAGGCGCCGGTCTATCCGCAGCGGGCGCTGGACGCCGGGCTGCAGGGCGCCTGCACGGTGAGCTACACGGTGGACGTCCAGGGACGGGTGCGCTCGCCCAAGGTGGTTGGTGGCTGCCATCCGCTGTTCATCCGTCCATCGCTGATCGCGGCCCAGAGCTTCCGCTACCAGCCGCGCATCGTCGATGGGCGGGCGGTGGAGGTGCCCAACGTGCAGAACACCTTTCATTACCGCATCGAGTGATGCGGTTCAGCCATTCAGGATTCGTTTTGATGAAACAGGATTTCAGCGATTTTCACGCCAGCATCGCCGCCCATGATGACCAGGCGATCAACCCCAGCCGCAACGCGCCGCTGCAGGATGTCATCGATCGGCGCCGCCGCGGCCTGCTCAAGGGCGGCCTGGGCCTGGCCGGCATCGCCTTTCTCGGCGGCGCAATGGCCGGCGCCCGGGTTGCTGCCGGACCTGCGCGACTGATCGGTTTCCAGGGCATTCCGGCGCAGCTCGACCCGCAGTTCGACCGGGTCGAGGTGGCGCCAGGGTATAGCGCGCGGGTGTTCTTTTCCTGGGGTGACCCGGTGCTGGCCGATGCGCCTCAGTGGCAGGCCGATGCCAGCGACGACTGGCAGGCGCAGCTCAAGCAGGCCGGCGACAACCATGACGGCATGCATTTTTTTCCGTTCCCCGATGCGCCGGACAGCCACGGCCTGCTGGTGATCAATCACGAGTACGTCAACCCGACGCTGCACACCGACGGCATGCGTCTGGAGGAAGGCCGGCGCCCGCTGGAACAGGTGCGCAAGGAGCAGGCGGCCCACGGTCTGAGCGTCATCGAAGTGCGCAAGGATGCCCGTGGCCAGTGGCAGCGGGTGTTGCCGTCGCGCTACAACCGGCGCCTCAGCGCGTTGACGGAGATGGCCATTTCTGGGCCGCTGGCGGGCCATCCGAGCATGAAGACCGTCGCCGACCCGGATGGCAGGACCGTTCTGGGCACGCTGAACAATTGCTCCAGCGGCTTCACCCCCTGGGGCACCTATCTGATCTGCGAGGAGAACTGGCACAACTACTTCGTCAACCACGATCCGCAGGACCTGGCGGCGCGGGTCTCGCACCAGCGTTACGGCATCGCCGGCAGCGGCTTGAGCAAACTCTACGGCTGGGAAACCGCCGATCCGCGCTTCGATGCCACGCCGCAGGCCGACCAGCCCCACGGTGGCTACGTCAACGAGCCGCACCGCTTCGGTTGGGTGGTGGAAGTTGATCCGTTCGCCCCTGACAGCGTACCGGTCAAGCGCACCGCGTTCGGCCGATATTGCCGCGAATGCTCGGTGCTGTCGCTGGGCGAGGATGGGCGCATGGCCTTCTACTCGGGCGACGATACGAAGGGCGAGTATGTCTACAAGTTCGTGCCCAACGGTCGCTTCGTGGCCGGGGCGGACGCCGACAACCGCCGCCTGCTGGATGAGGGCACGCTGTACGTTGCCCGCTTCGACGCCGACGGCAGCGGTGAGTGGCTGGCGCTGGTGCATGGCGAGCACGGGCTGACCGCAGAGAGCGGCTTTCCCAGCCAGGCCGAGGTGCTGCTCAATGCCCGCGCTGCCGCTGACCGCGCCGGGGCGACGCCGATGGACCGACCCGAATGGGTGGCGGTGCACCCGCACAGTCGCGAGGTCTACGTGACCCTGACCAACAACGACGGCCGCGGTGCGAAACAACCGCTGGACCGGGCCAACCCGCGCCCCAACAACCTGCACGGGCAAATCCTGCGCTGGCAGGAAGAGGGCGGTGATCCGACCGCCACGCGCTTTGAGTGGGAGGTCTTTCTGCTCGCCGGCGAGCGCAGCGGGGCGCGGGACGCCCAGGGCAACCCGGTGGCGGCCAATCTGGTCGGTACCATCGACGGCGACTGCTTCTCTTCGCCGGATGGTCTGGCATTCGATGCTGCTGGCCGGCTGTGGATCGAGACCGATTTCGACGACGACCAGCCAGCCATGCAGGCCATGGGCACCAACCAGCTGCTCTGTGCCGACCCGGTCACCCGGGAGGTTCGGCGTTTTCTGGTGGGTCCGCGTGGTTGCGAGATCACCGGCATCACCTGGAGCCCGGACTACCGCGCCATGTGGGTGAACGTGCAGCACCCGGGGCTGAGCTTTCCGGCCAGCGACGGCCAATCACGCCCGCGCTCGTCCACCGTGCTGATCACCAAGGACGATGGCGGCGTGATCGGCAGCTGAGGCGCTCGTCAGCACAGCTGCTCGATCGCATCGAGCAGCTCGTCCTGACTGAACGGCTTGGCCAACCGGTGCAGCGGAAGCGCCGGCGCGGTGGAGGGCAGTTCGGCGTAACCGGAAACCAGCAGGATCGGCAATTGCGGGCGGGTCTCCCGCACCACGGCTGCCAGCTGCGCACCGCTCATCAGCGGCATGGCGTGGTCAGTGATCAGGATGTCGACCTGGTTGACCTGCAGCAGATCCAGCGCTTCCCCGGCCGACCGCGCGGTGAGCACGCGATGTCCGGCCGCTTCCAGGATGCCGGCGGTGCTGAACAGCACCAGCTCGTCGTCGTCCACCGCCAGCAGGGTCAGCGGCTTTGTCGTGCGCCGGGGGCTTTCATCGGGTGCCGGCGTGGAGACAGGCGCCGATGCAGGCGCGTTTTCCGCCGCCAGGGCCGGTAGCCAGATCTCGGCGGTGGTGCCTGCACCCGGCGAGCTGCGCAGCACCAGCCGACCGCCGGATTGCTCGGCCAGCCCATGGACCATGGACAACCCGAGCCCGGTGCCCTTGCCGACCCCCTTGGTGGTGAAGAAGGGTTCGGCTGCGCGCTTGAGGGTCGCTTCATCCATGCCGGTGCCGTTGTCGCTGAGATCCAGGCGCACATAGCGGCCGGCGGGCAGGCCGTTCTGCTCCTCGGGTAGCGTCAGCTCTTCGGCGGCGATGCGGATACGGCCGACGCCGGACATGGCATCACGCGCATTGGCGGCGAGGTTGAGCAGAGCGGTTTCCAGCTGGTTGGGATCGGTCTTCACCTGCGCCAGCCGGGCCGGCAGCTCGACCTGCAGCTGGATGGTCGGGCCAAGCGAGCTGAGCAGCAGCTCCGTCATGCCCGCGATCAGCTGCGGCAGGTCGATCGGTGTCTTGTGCAGTTCCTGCTTGCGGGCGAAGGTGAGCATGCGCGCGGTGAGCGAAGCGCCGCGTTCGGCACCGGCTCTGGCATTGTCCACCAGGCGCAGCAGCGCGGGGTCGGCGGGCATGCGCCGACGCAACAGGTCGAGGCTGCCGAGCACGGCCATCAGCAGGTTGTTGAAGTCGTGGGCGATACCGCCGGTGAGGTTGCCCAGCGCCTCCATCTTGTGCAGCTGCTGCAGCGCCTGTTCGGCGTTCACCCGTTCGCTGATGTCCAGCGCCTCGGGTACCAGGGCCACGATGCTGCCGTCCTCGCCCGGTACCGGGCGCATGGAGAAATCGAAGACGCGCACGCCCTGGGGCATGTTCAGGGTCATGGTCACGTGCTCGGTGGCGCCGGCCGCTACCCGCCGTGTCATCTCTCGCATCACCTCGGGCATACCCGGTGTCGCGGCGAACCAGGGCGATTCCCAGAACGGCATATAGGCCAGTTCGTTGAAGCGGGCGCCGATGCCGGCCAGGGCCGTGGCGTTCACGTAGAGAATCGCGCCATCCGGCGCGAGCATCGCCATGTACAGGTGCGAGGTCTCCAGCACCGCGCGGATGTTGGCCTCGCTGCGGGCCAGCGCCGCGGTGCGCTCGAGCACCTTGGCTTCCAGCTGTTCGAGGAAGCTCTGCTCGCGCTGGCGCACCGCGGCGGCGGAACGCACCCGTTCGATGTGGGCCCACGAACGGTCGGTGACCTCGGTGAGCAGGGCCAGCTCGCAGGCGCTCCAGGCCCGCGGTACGCGGCTGTGAATCGCCATCAGTGCGGTCAGCCGGCCTTCCTTGACCAGCGGCATGCAGATGGTGGCGGCGATGTCGAGTTGCTGGAAGGTCGCCGCGTCGGCGGCGGGCAGACGGGCGAGGTGATCGTCGACGATGAAGGGTTCGCCGGCGCGCAGCTTCTGGACCGCCAGACTGCCGAACGCGGCGAGGCGGTAGTGGCCGACGATGCTCATGCAGCCCGGCGCCGACCAATCGCCACGGATGGTGAAGCTGTCCTGGTCGGGCTCCATGTCGGCGTAGGCGCAACTGGACAGTCCCAGGTGTTCGCCGAGCATGCGCGTGGTGGTGGCCAGGATGGCATCGGCATCGACACTGCGCGCCGTCTCCTTGGACAACGCATCGAGGAAGCGCAGGCGCTGCTCGTTTTCACGCAGCGCCAGGTCGGCCCGGGCACGCTCGGTGACATCGTGGCCCTCGACGAAGATGCCGCCGACGTTGCCATCGATATCGGTGACCGGCTGGAAGACGAAATCCAGCACGCGGTCTTCTTCCGCGGCGCCGCGGGTGCGCTGCAGACCGATGTGAATGCCGGAACCGACGAAGGCCTCGCCGCTGCGGTAGACCCGGTCGAGGATTTCGATGAAGCCCTGGCGCTCCACCTCCGGCAACGCATCGCGCACCGGCTTGCCGATGATCTCGCGCTCGCCGACGAGCCGGCAGTAGGCCGGGTTGACCATTTCGAATACGTGCTCGGGGCCGCGCAGCATCGCCATCATTCCCGGCGCCTGCTCGAACATCTCTTGCAGGCGTGCCTGCTGGCCCTGCAGCTCACGCTCGGCCATTACCCGTTCCGTGGTTTCCACGACCATGGCAATCACGCCGGCCGGCTGCGCCTGCTCGTCGAACACCGGCGAATAGTCCAGGTTCATCCAGGCGCGGGCCGGGCGGCCGTTGCGGTACAACGCCAGCTCCTGATCCTTGTAGGAGAGCGTGCCGCCGGCCAGGCCGACCTTCATCACGTGGTCGTTGAAGTCGGCTACTTCCGGCCACCCCAGGCGCACTTCCGAGCCCAGCAGCTGCGGATGACGGCTGCCGGCGAATCCGGAATAGGCGTCGTTGTAGATCATGATGCCGCGCTCGCCCCAGAGCAGAACGATGGGTGTTGGCGAGAGCAGCAGCATCGCCGTGACGGTCTTCAGGCTCTGCGGCCAGTCCCGCAATGGCCCCAGCGGAGTGCTGGACCAATCGAAGCGTCGGATCAACGTGCCCAGCTCGCCACCGTCCGGGAGGAAGCTGTGGCTCGCATCATCAGGCGTGGGGTTGGCTGCTGGTTCCATCAGAAGCGTTCCGTCATCCGGTAGAGGGGCATTCGGCTCGGCCGAAACATAGGCTGTTCAGCTCGGACAGCCATTTGCGCGCGAAATCCTGCAGGCGAAGCTGCCCGGCGCCTCATCTCAGCGAGTTTGCCTGCCGTTCGTTCCCGCGGCAGCCAGAGTACAGGGAAAAACCCTTACCATATCAATGATATGTGAATGGTCACGGTGAATTTCCGATGCTTTCTGCCGTCAAGCGCTACAGGTCCCTGGTCGCCGGGGTGCTGAAGCGCTGCTTTCCACGCACCTCGGCCCATCTGCGCGACGAGGACGAGCTGCTGTTCCGTCGCTGGGGGCATGGGCCGGACAAGGCGCAACCGCAGTCGACGAGCAAGCGCAGTGGCAAGGCCCCGGGCAAGCCCAGGGGCGCCAAGGGCAAGGCCAAGCCGAAGTCGGCAGCCAAGGCGGACGCCAAGGAAGGCGGCCCCGCCAAACCCCGGCGAGCGGCTGCGCAGGGCATCTACCCGGCGGCCGCGCTGAAGGTGGACGAGGGCCAGGTGCGTGCCATGCGCGAGCGTGTCGAGCAGGCGGTGGCAGCCGGTATCGTCAGCGCGCCGTCGGAGGAACAGTGGGCGATGATCCTGGGGCGCAGCCCGCTGACGCGCATCTTTGCCGGCGCCGGTTCAGGCAAGTCGACCACCTTGCTGCTGCGCGTGGTATTCATGCTCTGCCACCTGGGCATCGAGCCGGGACGGCTGACGGTGATCTCCTTCACCAATGCCTCCTGTGGGCAGCTGCGCGAGCAGCTGCTGCGGGTCCTGGCGTTCTGGCAGTTCCCGTTCGACGAGCGCCAGGCGCGTCAGTGCGTGCGCACCTTCCACTCCGCCATGGCACAGCTGGCGCGCGAAGTGCTCGGCACGGCGCAGTGGTTCGAGCAGCTGGACGACAAGGCTGCCGCGGGCGAGGAGCCGGACAACCCGCTGGCGAATGCACGGTTGCGTCCGGCACAACAGCGCCTGCTCAAGCAGGCCTACCAGCGTTGCTATGCCGAGCAGCCGGATTTTCGCGAGCAGGTGCACCGGCTGCTCGATCTGCCCGGGCCGGCGGTCGAGCCTGCCAAGGGCAGGCGTGCCGCGCCAAAGGCGCCGGAGAAGCCCTTCAGCCTGGCCGGCGAGTTCGCGGCATTGCCGTTGTACGAGGCGTTTCACGTCCAGGCCGGATTCATCGAGAGCATCGGCCTGCGCATCGATCGCCTGCAGCCGTCCCAACTCGAATGCGCATCCCGCGAGCGCCAGTTCATCGAGGCACTGATAACGTTCCACGGCTGTTTCCAGGCGGTGCTGCGCGAGCAAGGTCTGCAGACCTTCAACGCCGCGTTCCAGCAGCTCGGCGAGCGCCTGAACGCCGCTGATAGCGTACCGCCGGCGAGCCTCGCACCGTTCCAGCACCTGCTGATCGACGAGTTCCAGGACATCTCACCGCAGATCGTCCAATGGTTGCAGGCGCTGCATCGGCAGCTGGCCCGCCAGAGTTCGAGCCCGAGCCTGATGGCCATCGGTGACGACTGGCAGTCGATCTACGGCTGGCGCGGCAGTTCGCCGGAGCTGTTCATGGAGTTCGACCGGCACTTCCCGCGGCGTGGCGCCAAGGGCAGCGAAACGCTGCTGCTGGAAACCAACTACCGTTCCATCGAACCGGTGATTCGCGATGGCGAGGCGGTGCTGGCCGGTGTGCGCTTCAAACAGGCCAAGACCAGTCGGCCAAACCGGCCCATGCAACCGGGTGACCACGGCGTCCGGCTGGTCACCGGTTTCGAGCTGAACGGCGGACTGGCACAACTGGTCGCCGAGATAAAGGCGCAATGCGCCCACGTCGTCGAGCGTGGCAGCCGCGAGCGCACCGCGGTGCTGCTGCTTGGCCGACGCAACGATACGCTGCGCGCCATCCAGGCCGAGCTGGATCGCAGGCTGCCGGTCAAGGCCTATACCATCCATCGCGCCAAGGGCCTGCAGGCGGAGGTCGCCATCGTCGTCGACGACTGCCTGCCACCGCAGGCGCACCCGCTGCGCAATGCGCTGTATGCGTACTGCGGGTTCTTTCGCAACAGCTATGACCAGGCGATGGCCGACGAGAGTCTGCGCCTGGGCTATGTGGCGATCACCCGCGGCGTCAGTCGGGTGCTCTGGTACACGCGCAAGGCGCAGGGCGCGACGGCACTGTTGCGCCCGCGCGGCTAGCGCAGCAGCAGTGCAACGACCGCCAGCCCCAGCAGCAGCGACAGGCCTTTCCAGAACAGCAGCGGGTTGCGTTCCAGCAAGGGTGGGCGAGTGCGGTTGAGCAGCGCCGGGTTGGGCTGGCGCAACTCGAAGACGAACTCGGACAGATCGGCGTAGCGCCGCCGTGGATCGGGATGCAGCGCCTTGGCCAGCACCTCGTCGACCCAGGCCGGGATCTCGCGCTGGGCGTCGCGTACCGAGCGGTAGTGCAGGCGCTTCTGCGCGGCCAGGGTGCGTGCCTTGCAGACATCGGTGCCATAGGGCAGGCGACCGCTGAGCAGCTGGTAGGCGATCACCGCGAGGGAGAACTGATCCGAACGCGGCGAGCCCGCCTCCCCAAGGAAATACTCCGGCGCGGTGTAGGCGGCGGTGCCGAGCGGCGCCTCCTGCGGATCCGGGGCCTGTCGGTCGGCGAGCCCGGCAACCCGTGTCGAGCCGAAGTCGATGATCTTCAGCGTGCCGGTGGCGTCGATCAGCAGGTTCTGCGGGCGCAGGTCCTGATGCAGCATTTCCAGGCGGTGAAAGGCGCGCAGGCCGCGGGCGATCTGTTCGACGAAGCCGCGTACGGTGGTCAGGTCCGGCGTCGGGTGGTCGAGCATCCACTGCGCGAGCGTCTGCCCTTCGATGAATTCGCTGACCGTGTACAGGTAGTGCCGCCGGCGTGGCGGCGGGCAGGCCTTGACCACGTGAGGGTTGTCGATGCGCCGGGCGATCCATTCCTCGAGAAGGAAGCGCTCGAGATAGGCCGGGTCGCCACGCAGATCGAGCGACGGCGTCTTCAGCACCACCTGCGCGCCGCTCTTTTCGTCGACAGCCAGATGCACATGGCTGCGGCTGCTGGCATGCAGCTGGCGAACGATGCGGTAGCCGTCGAACTGCATGCGCGGCTCCAGCAGCGGCGGCAGGGCCAGTTCGCCGAGCTGGCGCTGCACGTCGTCGGCCGCTTGCTCGGGCAGGCTGTCGATGCGCACCAGCTGCACGGTGAGGTTGTCATCGCTGCCGTTGACCAGCGCCTGTTCGACCAGCTGCCGCGCTGCAGCGTCCAGGTCGTCGGCATGGGTCGCAACGATATCGGCCATCGCGCGCGGATCGAGGTGCTCGTACACGCCGTCGGTGGCGAGCAGGAACAGGTCGCCCAGTGCCAGCGGGAGGTTGCGGTAGTCGATTTCCAGATGCGGGTTGATGCCCAGGGCGCGGCCGAGATAGCTGGTTTCGGCGCTGACACGCACGCGGTGATCCTCGCTCAGCTGTTCGAGGGTGCCTTCACGCAGGCGATGGATGCGCGCATCGCCGATGTGGAACAGGTGCGCGCTGCCGCCCTTGAGCACCAGCGCACTGAAGGTGCAGACATAGCCGCGGTCGCGGTCATAGCGGTAAGGGCCTTGGCGGGTCTGCGCATGCAACCAGGAGTTGACTGCCACCAGCACGCGCTGCGCCGACTGTTTCACCGACCAGGCATCGGAGGTGCAGAAGTAGTCCGAGAGAAAGCTCGCCACTGCGGTTTCGCTGGCGATATGGCTGACTTCGCTGCTGCTGATGCCATCGGCCAGCGCGATGGCGATGCCCTTGCTGGAGAGCTGCGCGTCGGTGGGAATGCAGGCGCCGTGAAAGTCCTGATTGAGCGGCTTGCGTCCGGCATCCGAATGCTGGCCGAGGGAGATGACGAGTTGGCTGGGCATCTTCGATCTGCACGAAAGCCCCGGACGCGAATGCGCAACCGGGGCTTTCGGCCGCACTCCCGATCAGTAGACGCTGCGCTTGGGCGCGGTGCGTACGTGGGTGGTGTAGAGCGTGAGGCCGGTGAAGGCCAGGCCGCCCACCAGGTTACCCAGCGCGGTGGGGATCTCGTTCCAGACCATGTAGTCCATGACCGAGAAGTCGCCGCCCATGATCATCGCCGAGGGGAACAGGAACATGTTCACCACCGAATGCTCGAAGCCCATGAAGAAGAACAGCATGATCGGCATCCACATGGCGATGACCTTGCCGCTCACCGAGGTGGAGATCATCGCGCCCACCACGCCCATCGAAACCATCCAGTTGCACAGCATGCCGCGCAGGAAGATGGTCGCCCAGCCCGCCGCGCCGAACTCGGCGTAGCCCAGGGTGCGGTCCTCGCCGATGTGCGAGATCTTCTCGCCGATAGGTCCGGGTTCGGTGGAAAAGCCCATGGTGAAGACGAAGGCCATCATGAAGGCCACCACCAGCGCGCCGCCGAAGTTGCCGAGAAACACCCAGCCCCAGTTGCGCAGGATGCCGCCCACGGTCACGCCCGGGCGGCGGTCCAGCAGCGCCAGCGGCGTCAGCATGAAGACCCCGGTGAGCAGGTCGAAACCCATCAGGTAGAGCATCACGAAGCCCACCGGAAACAGCATGGCACCCACCAGCGGCGAGCCGGTCTGCACGGTCACCGCGACCGCGAACACCGCGGCAAGAGCCAGGATCGCGCCGGCCATGAAGCCGCGGATCAGGGTGTCGCGGGTGGACATGAAGATCTTCGATTCGCCGGCGTCCACCATCTTGGTGACGAACTCGGAAGGGATGATGTAGGACATGTCGGTCTCTCTGAATGGCAGTAGGGGGCCAGGCCCGCGACGGCGGCCGCGGGGCGCTGGCTGAGCGATGTGGGTGGCTGGCGAGTCGGGTCAGCTTCGCGGTCAAGGCCGCTCCCGCAGGATCGCTGCGGTGTGCAAGGGACGTTGCCCAGGCAACGGGCGGCGATCAGCCCGCGGCGATCTGTACCTCGTCGCCGATCAGGCGCACCGGCCAGACCTGCAGGCGCTGCTCCGGGTACTCCAGGCAGCTGCCATCGGCCAGGCGGAAGTGCTGCTTGTACAGCGGCGAGGCGATCACCAGTTCGCCCTTGAGGCTGCCGACGATGCCGCGGCCGATCACGTTGGCGCCCGACTTGGGGTCGCGGTTCTCGATGGCGAACAGCTGCTCGCCGTCCGCGTTGTCAGGCAGGTGGAACAGCGCCACCTGGGCGCCATCGTGCCAGGCCACCACACCGGAATTGGCGACCAGATCGGCACGGCTGCACAGCGTCTGCCAGGCCGCCGGCGCGTTGGAACGGGAGTCGAGACGAACGACGTTGGACTGGCTCATCAGAGCACCTCCTGGGTAAGTGGGATCAGGTGAAGTTCGCTGGCGCGCACCGGCCGACGCTGGCCGCGCTCCTTGACGAAGTGGATGTCCGGATCGGCGCGCCCATCGTTGACGAAGGTGCGGAAGCGCTTGAGCTTCTCCGGATCGGAGATGGCGTTGGCCCATTCGCACTGGTAGCTGTCGACCACGTGCTGCATCTGGCTCTCCAGCTCGGCGGCGAGGTTCAGGCTGTCGTCGAGGATGACGTCCTTCAGGTAGTCCAGGCCGCCTTCCAGGCTTTCGCGCCAGACCGAGGTACGCTGCAGCTTGTCGGCGGTGCGCACGTAGAACATCAAGACGCGGTCGATGATGCGGATCAGCGTTTCGTCGTCGAGGTCGGTGGCGAACAGTTCGGCATGCCGCGGGCGCATACCGCCGTTGCCGCAGATGTAGAGGTTCCAGCCCTTGTCGGTGGCGATCACGCCGATGTCCTTGCTCTGCGCCTCGGCGCATTCGCGGGTACAACCGGATACGGCGAACTTGATCTTGTGCGGTGCACGCAGGCCCTTGTAGCGGTCCTCCAGGCGCAGCGCCATGCCGACGCTGTCCTGCACGCCGTAACGGCACCAGGTGCTGCCGACGCAGGATTTCACCGTGCGCAGGCTCTTGCCGTAGGCGTGACCGGTCTCGAAGCCGGCGGCGATCAGCTCGCCCCAGATGTCCGGCAGTTCGTGCAGCTGAGCGCCGAACAGGTCGATGCGCTGGCCGCCGGTGATCTTGGTGTAGAGGTCGTATTTCTTCGCCACCTGGCCGATGGCGATCAGCCCCTCGGGGGTGATCTCGCCGCCCGGGATGCGCGGCACCACCGAGTAGGTGCCGTTCTTCTGCATGTTGGCCATGAAGGTGTCGTTGGTGTCCTGCAGCGGAATCAGCGCCGGATCGGTGATCGGCTGGTTCCAGCACGAGGCCAGGATCGAACCCACCGTCGGCTTGCAGATGTCGCAGCCGACATGGCCGCGGCCGTGCTTGGCCAGCAGTTCGGCGAAGCTCTGGATGCCCTCGACGCGGACGATCCCGTAGAGCTCCTGGCGAGTGTAGGCGAAGTGTTCGCACAGGCTCTTGTCCACCGCCACGCCGCGAGCCGCCAGTTCGGCGTCGAACACCAGCTTGAGCAGGGCATTGCAACCGCCGCAGCCGGTGGCCGCCTTGGTCGCGGCCTTGAGCTCGCCGAGGTCGGTGACGCCAGCGTCGACCTGGCAGCACACCGCGCCCTTGCTGACGTTGTGGCAGGAGCAGATGGTCGCGCTGGCCGGCAGGGCGTCCGGACCAAGCGTCGGCGCGCCCTCGGTCTGCGGCAGGATCAGCCCGGACGGATCGGCCGGCAGCTTGATGCCGTTCTGCGCGTACTGCAGCAGGGTGTCGTAGTAGCTGTTGTCACCGACCAGCACCGCGCCGAGCACGCGCTTGCCATCGGCGGAGACGACCAGACGGCGGTAGCTGGCGCTGGCCTCGTCGATGAAACGGTAGCTCCGGCTGCCCGGGGTCGCGCCATGGGCGTCACCGATGGAGCCGACATCCACGCCAAGCAGCTTGAGCTTGGTCGACATGTCGGCTCCGAGGAACGGCGTGTGCGCTGCGTCGGCCAGTTGCGCGGCAACGCAGCGGGCCATGCTGTAACCCGGGGCGACCAGGCCGAACACGCTGCCATTCCAGCTGGCGCATTCGCCGATGGCGAAGATCGCCGGGTCCGAGGTACGGCAATCACTGTCGACCACCACGCCGCCGCGTGCCGCCAGTTCCAGGCCGCAGTCACGGGCCAGGGCGTCCTGCGGGCGAATGCCGGCGGAGAAGACGATCAGGTCGGTTTCAAGAAATTCGCCGTCCTGGAAGACCATGCGGTAGGCGTAGTGCTCGCCGACGATGATCTCCTGGGTGGCACGCGACAGGTGCACGCCGACACCCAGCGCCTCGATGCGCGCCTTCAGCGCCGCGCCGCCGGCATCGTCCAGCTGCACCGGCATCAGCCGCGGGGCGAACTCGACCACGTGGGCTTCCAGGCCCAGCGACTTCAGCGCATTGGCCGCTTCCAGGCCGAGCAGGCCTCCGCCGACCACCACACCGCGGCGTGCGCCGGTTGCGGCCGCGCGAATGCCGTCGAGATCCTCGAGGGTGCGGTAGACCAGCCGCGAGTTGCCTTTAGCACCGGGAATCGGCGGCACGAAGGGGTAGGAGCCGGTGGCCAGGATCAGCTTGTCGTAGGGCTGGCGGCCGTTGCCGGTGACCACTTCCTTGCGCTCGCGGTCGATCTCCAGCACCTGCTCGCCCAGGTGGGCCTGTACGCCATGGCGGCTGTAGTAGTCGGCTTCGCACATCGCCAACGACTCGGCATCGCGGCCGCCGAAGTACTCGGACAGGTGTACGCGATCGTAGGCGCGCTGGCGCTCCTCGCCGAACACGTGCACGTCGTAGCGGGCGAGGGCGTCCTGTTCGATCAGCTGTTCGATGCAGTGATGCCCGACCATGCCGTTGCCGACGATGACCAATGTCTCGTGCTTGAGCGTGGTGACGGTTGAACTCATAGCCTTTCCTCTCGAGCGGCTGCGGCACGCGGCCGGCAAAACGCAAAAAGGCGCCTGGAGCTGGGGTCAGCTCCAGGCGCCTTTGCCTGGTTTCAAAAATGTCGTGGGGGTGATTGGCCTGGCGTCGTTGCCTGGTTCACCCGGTCCCGTGCCTGCTGGCGAGCGGTCGTCGCTGACCGCCTGGGACGTGCTGCCGTGCTGGCAGCTGTTGCAAGGGATTTAGCAGGTTGCGTGCCAGCTGCGCCGGGGCACCGCTGCAACCCCCGGCCGGCGGGCCCGTGCGGGCTTGTCCAGGGGTGCGAATCGCCGTCGGCCGCGCGAGGCGGTTGAACCACTTCGGTGCGAAAAGGGCTGTGCGCTCACTGCTTTGGGGCGATTCACGCGCGGCGGTCAGCCGCCGAAAGCCTCGCGAACCAGCTGCGGCAAGGCCTGGCCGGCGGGCAGCGCGAGCAGGTGTTCGTGCGCACTCTGCGGCGCTTCGCCCTGTGGGTTGACATGCACCAGCGTGGCGCCGGCGGCCCGCGCCAGATGCGGCACTTCAGCGGCGGGATAGACGACCCCTGAGGTACCGACCGACAGCAGCAGGTCGCACGCCCGGGCAGCGGCGAAGGCGGCGCGCAACGCATCGCCCGGCAGGCTCTCGCCGAACCAGACCACTCCTGGCCGCAGGCGTGCGCCACAGTGGCGGCAGCGCGGCGGTTCGAGACGACGTCCGGCTTCGGGTTCGTCCGGTGCGGGCAGCGGCTCGGCCGGTTCACGGGCGCAGGCGAAGCAGCGTGGCCGGTGCAGGCTGCCGTGCAGATGGATCACCTCGCGGCTGCCGGCGCGTTCGTGCAGGTCGTCGACGTTCTGCGTGATCAGCGTCAGCTGCGGCACATGGCCGGCGAGTTCGGCGATGGCCATGTGCGCGGGGTTCGGCCGAGCCTGGAGAACCTTCATCCGGCGCCACTCGTACCAGCCCCAGACCAGCGCCGGGTCGCGACGAAAGGCGTCGGCAGTGGCCAGTTCGCCCGGATCGAAACGCTTCCACAAGCCGGTGAGCGCATCGCGAAAGGTCGGGATGCCGCTCTCGGCGGAGACGCCGGCACCGGTGAACACCACGACATGGCGCGCCGAACGCAGGGCGCTGAGCAGGGAAGAGGGGATCACGGGCGGCTCCGGTGGCTGGCTGGTCGGTCATCAATAGCACCGTGTGACGGGCTTGCCAAAGGTTGCGCTGCACCGATTGCGGGGCGGGTGGCTACCGTCCGGCTGCTCGCTGGGCCCATCTGTCACCTACTTGACGGGCGTCAAAGCTGCCTGGCTCCGCTCCCGGATGATGCCGAGTACGCAAGATTCGAGGGTGGGAGGCGCTTATGCTTGGCTCAGTGACCTGGGACGAGGCCTTGGTACAACGTTACGGACAGTTCGGGCAGCTGCACTGCAGCTATCCGGCTGCGGTCGATTTCAGCGACCGTGTCGCACCGCTGGACCTGTTGCGCGCCCTGCGCGAAAGTCGCCGCGGCGGACGGCCGCTCTCCCTCTCCATTCATCAACCGGACGGCGCTGGCCTGCAGCCCGAGGCCGCGGCGGCTTACCTGCAGCGGCTCGAGCGCGAGATCGAGCAGCTCGGCTGTCACGCCGGGCCACTGCAGGCGGTCGAACAGCTGCGCCTGAGCGTCGGCACCCTCGGTATCGAGGCGCTGCGCCGCCTGCTCAGCCAGCTCAAGCGCCGCTTCGCCTTCGTCGAACCCCATGCCGGCAGTTTCCTGGCCGAGGTGGAGCTGGCCCATGTCGACTGGCCGCTGATCGGTGCGCTGCACGAGCTGGGCTTCAACCAGCTCAGCGTCGCGGTACCGGACCTGCGCGCCGACGATGGCGGCACGGTGGAGTATTTCCGCAGCTCGGCCCGCATCCGTGCGGTGATCGAGGCGGCACATGCGCTGCACTATCGCTCGGTGAACCTGGACCTCGGCTACGGTCGCTCCTGGCAGACCCCGTCGAGCTTCGCCCGGAAGCTGGCTTCGATCATCGAGCTCGCGCCCGATCAGGTCACCATGTTCGATTACCGTGACGCCGTGCCGGCCGCTGTCGGCCGCCTCGGCCTCGCGTCGCCGGCCGACACCCTGGCGATGTACCGGCACGGGGTGGAGCAGTTGAGCGCGGCGGGCTACCGCTACATCGGCCTGGGCAAGTTCGTGCTGCCGCATGACGACCTGGCCATGGCCCAGGAGATCGGCGCGCTGCACCATGACTTCTGCGGCTACAGCCTGCATGGCGACTGCGACCACCTGGGCTTCGGCGTCGGCGCCGTCAGCCGGGTGGGCGGCCTGTTCTGCCAGAACGCCGATCGCGTGCCGGCCTACCAGCGGGCGCTCGATCAGGGCCAGTTACCCTGCGTTCGCGGCCTGCATGCCAATCACATCGATCCGTTGCACCGCCTGCTGCTCGAGCGCCTGCTCTGCACCTTCGCGCTGGATTTCGATGCCCTGAGCCTGCAAAGCGGCGGCGATGTGCGTCAGCGCTATGCGCAGCACTGGCCGGCGCTGCGCCAGCTGCACGCCGATGGTGTGATCGTGCTGGACGACAGTGGGCTGCGGGTTCCCGCGCAGGCGCGGTTGCTGGTCGCGGCGGTCTGCGCGGCCTTCGAGCAGCCTGGCGCGGTGACCATCGGCCACTCGGCCGGGAACACCGCGCGGCGCTGAGGGCCGTTACAGGGCGAAGCGACCACCCAGGCTGCCGAGGCGGCCGGCCAGCTCGTGCAGCTGGCGACCGCCGCTGTCCAGCGCGCTGGCATCCCCGGCGTTGCGCTCGGCCACTTGCTGCACGCTCTGCAGGTGACGGCCCATGTCCGCCGAAACGGCAGTCTGCTCGTGAGTGGCCGCGGCGATCATCTCGTTCATCTGACTGATGGCTTCGATCTCATTGGCGATGGCGTCGAGCAGGGCGGTGGTGTCCTGGCTGCTGCTGACGCAACGGGCAACGCTGGCGCGGCTGTCGTGCATCGCTTCGGTGGCCTGGCGACTGCCCTGCTGCAGTCGGCTGATGATGCCCTGGATTTCGCTGGTGGAGGCGGCAGTCTTGCGCGCCAGGCTGCGCACCTCGTCGGCCACCACGGCGAACCCGCGCCCCTGTTCGCCGGCGCGCGCCGCCTCGATGGCAGCGTTGAGGGCCAGCAGGTTGGTCTGTTCGGCGATGTTGCGGATCACTTCCAGTACGCGATCGATCTGCTCCGCTTGTGCCGCCAGGTCCTGCACCACGCGGTCGGTACCCTCGATATGTTCGGCCAGGGTGCCGATCTCGTTGCGCACGCCACTGACCGCCAGGCGACCGTCACCGGCCTTGCGGCTTGCACCCTGTGCGGCCTGGGCGGCGCGATCGGCATGGCCGGCGACGTCGTCGATGGCCACCGTCATCTGTTGCATCGCCTCGACCATATAGGCGGTTTCGTCCAGTTGGCGGCTGGCGCCCTCGCGCAGCTGGCGTGTCGCCGTGCTCAGGTTGGCCGCGGTGCCGTCCAGCCCGGCGGTGTCGCGCACCACCGCGCCGACCAGTTCGCCGAGCTGGTCCAGCATATGATTGAAGCGCTGGGTGACCGGGCCACTGGCGCGGCTGCGGCAGCTCAGGTCGATGCGCTCGGGATGCGCGGTGATGGCGGCAGCGGCGCCGAGCAGGGCTTCGCCTTCGCGGGCTTCGGCATTGGCGCGGATCGCCAGGTAGATGAGGATGGCGCTTTCCAGTACCACGTAGAAGGCATGCAGGAACACCACGCCCCAGGTTCCTTCCGGCACCAGATAGACGCCCGCGCCCTGTTGCTGCAGGGCGAAGAAGCTCAGGTGATGCACCGCGATGGTGGCGGCCGCGACGACGATCGGTAGCCAGTCGCGGTAGTACACCAGGAATGCCAGCAGGGCGAAGATGCCGAAATGCATTTCCAGCAGACCATGGGCCTGGTTGATCTGCAGTGCGGCCAGCACCATGAACGCGGCACCGATCAGGCAGCGCAACAGACGCTGGCCAGGAATCAGCAGGTACAGCGCGGTCATCGAGATGGCGGTCAGTCCGCCGATGACCAGCGCCTGTGCCCAGTTGCCATAGAACGCCGCGATCCCGCAGGAATAGGCCAGCAGAAACCAGATCACGCCGAGCATGATGCGGTCGGCCTTGAGGTAGTGCGCTTGCAGCGTGACGCTATCGGTGCTCATGGGTGACTCCGGATGATGTGCAGTCTGGTTATCGGCAGCCGAGGCGCCGAATTACCCGACATAGAGGGGTTTCCGACGAGTGCCCGGTTTACCCAGCAGCAGCTGTGCGGTGCCGATGGCGCGCTCGAGAAAGCCGCCTTCGCAGTAGCACAGGTAGAACTCCCACAGGCGGTAGAACTGCTCGTCGTAACCGTGGCGCTCCAGCTCGCCGCGCGCCTGGCGGAAGTTCTCGTGCCACAGGCGCAGGGTGCGCGCGTAGTGCTCGCCGAAGTCCTCCATGTGCAGCAGGTTCAGATCGGTGTGCTGCGTGGCGACATCGAGCATGCGCTGCAGCGAGGGCAGGGCGCCGCCGGGAAAGATGTAGCGCTGGATAAAATCGACATTGCGCCGCGCCTGCTCGTAACGCTGGTCGCGGATGGTGATCGCCTGCAGCAGCATCAGGCCGTCGTCCTTGAGCAGCCGCGCGCACTGGCGGAAGTAGCCTGGCAGAAAGTCATGCCCCACGGCCTCGACCATCTCGATGGAAACCAGCTTGTCGAATCGTCCTTCGAGATCGCGGTAGTCCTTGAGCAGCAGCGTGATGCGGTCCTGCAGACCCTCTTCCTCGATGCGCCTTTGGGTATAGGCGAACTGCTCGTGCGACAGCGTCGTGGTGGTCACCCGGCAGCCATGGTGGATCGCGGCATACAGCGCCATGCTGCCCCAGCCGGTACCGATCTCCAGCAAATGATCGTCGGCTTGCAGATCGAGCTTCGCGCAGATGCGCTCCAGCTTGTGCAGCTGGGCCTGCTCCAGGCTCTGCTCGGGCGTGGCGAACATGGCCGCCGAGTACATCATGGTCGGATCGAGGAAGCGCTCGAACAGCTCGTTGCCCAGGTCGTAATGCGCGGCGATATTGCGCTGCGAACCGGCGCGGGTGTTGCGGTTGAGCCAGTGCAGCGCCTTGATCACCGGCTGGCCGAACAGCGCCAGCGCGCCGCGCTCGATGCTGTCCAGCACATCCAGGTTCGTAACGAACAGGCGGATCACGGCGGTCAGGTCAGGGCTGGTCCAGTAACCATGGATGTACGCCTCGCCCGCGCCGATGGAGCCGCGTGCGGCCACCAATCCCCAGAGACCGGCATCGAGCACATGGATCTCGGCCTTCAGCGGGCTTGCCAGGTCACCGAACAGCTGCTGCTGATCCCCGTGGTGCAGCGTCAGCTGACCGTGACGCAGCTTGTACAGCTGATGCAGCACGGTGCGGCGCAGCAGGCCGGCGGCCAGTCCCATCCCGGCCAGCGGGTGGGCTTTGACGGTCAGGCTAGGGCTCTTCATGGCGGCCTCCTGTGGAGTGGGTAACGGCCAACCCGAACGGCTTCGTCGGGGGCCGATGGTTGAAGATCGGCGTGCGCTTGAGCAGCAGGCGCAGCGCCTGCCAATAGATGGCGAGCAGGGTCTTGGCGGTCATCCAGGGGAAACCGAACAGATAGCGATGCACGGCGCCGCGGCCAAGCGGCTGGCGTTCCAGGCCGAGGGTGGCGTCGAACAGCTTCTGTTCGCCCTGCCAGTCCTCCATGTGCACGCCGATGCGCCGGCCCGGCGGGTTGAAGCGCATGCGGTACTCCAGGGCCTCCGGCAGGAACGGCGAGACGTGGAAGGTCTTGGCCACGCTGCAGCGCAGATTGCGGTTGCCGTTGGCCGGCAGTACGTAGTGATAACGCTCGCGCCAGGGCGTGTTGCTCACCTCGCAGAGCACCGCGGCGAGCTGCTCCTGTTCATCGAAGCAATAGAAGAAACTGACCGGGTTGAAGCACAGGCCCCAGCTGCGCGGCTGGGTCAGCAGGCGCACCGCGCCGGTGACCGGTCGACCCAGCGCTTCGCTCACGCGCTGGCGCACGGCATCGGCCAGTGCGATGCCCTGTCCGGTGTACTCCGGCAGGTAGTCGCGCTCGCGGAAGGAGATGGGGGCGAAGCGCCCACGGCCACTCAGCGGTGAAAGGCCGAGCACCGCATCCTGCTCGGCCAGGTCCAGATAGAGCAGCCCCATGCGGTAGCTGAACGCATGGGCGCGCGGCGCGAAACGCCGGTGCTGCACCCAGCCGCGGTACAGCGCGCTGTGTACGATGGCGCCGTTCACAGCGCGGCTCCGAAGGCTGCGGCGACGCGCAGGGCACTGACCACGCCGTCCTCATGGAAACCGTTGCCCCAGTAGGCGCCGCAGAAGTAGCTGTGGTTGGCACCCTGCAGCTCCGCGGCGCGGGCCTGGGCGGCGATGCCGGCAAGGCTGTACTGCGGATGGGCGTAGGTGAAGCGCGCGAGAATCTGCTCCGGATCGATGGCGTCGGTCTGATTGAGGCTGACGCAGAAGGTCTGTGGCGCCTCGATACCCTGCAGGATGTTCATGTTGTAGGTGACGGCTGCCGGCTGCTGGCTCGGTCCGCCGAGACGGTAGTTCCAGCTGGCCCAGGCACGCGGGCGCCTGGGCAGCAGGCGGATATCGGTGTGCAGCACCACGTCGTTACCGGCGTAGCCGATGGCGCCGAGGATGTCGCGTTCCGCCTGGCTCGGCTGTGCCAGCAGGCGCAGCGCCTGGTCGCTGTGGCAGGCGAAGATCACCTTATCGAAACGCTCGGCACCGGCCGGGCTCTGGATCGTCACGCCATGCTCGTCGCGCAGCACCTCGAACACCGGACAGTTGAGGCGAATATGCTGGCTGAAGCCCTTGGTCAGCGGTGACACGTATGCGCTCGATCCGCCCTCGACCACGTACCACTGCGGGCGGTCGTTCACCGACAGCAGCCCGTGGTTCTTGCAGAAGCGGATGAAGAACTCCAGCGGAAACTCCAGCATGCCGGCCGGCGGCATCGACCAGATCGCCGCACCCATGGGCACGATGTAGTGATCGATGAAGCGCTGGTTGTAGCGACCGAGTCGGAGGTAGCTGCCAAGGGTGACCTGAGGGGTGATGCGACCGTTGTGGTAGTCCTCCAGCGCCTCGCGATTGAAGCGCAGGATGTCGCGCAGCATGCCCCAGAAGGGGGGCGAGAGCAGGTTGCTGCGCTGAGCGAACAGGGTGTTGAGGCTGTGCCCGTTGTATTCCAGGCCCCGCTGGGGGTCGCAGACCGAGAAGCTCATCTCGGTGGGCTTGTAGCGGACTCCGAGCTGGCCCAGCAGCTTGATGAAGTTGGGGTAGGTCCAGTCGTTGAAGACGATGAAGCCGGTGTCCACCGCGTAGTCGCGTCCGTGCACGCGCACGTCCACCGTATGGGTGTGGCCGCCGATCCAGCTGGCCGACTCGAACACGGTGATGGCGTGCTGGCGGGCCAGCAGATGCGCACAGGTGAGACCGGCAATACCGCTGCCGATGATGGCGATCTTCATGGTTATCCTTCCTTGAGAGGCGTGCGCGCCAGTCGCCGACCGAGGGCGAACTGCAGGCGCGCGGGCAGGTGCGAGAGCAGGCGCAGCATGGCGATGAACGGCGCGGGAAAGGCGATGTGCAGCGGGCGGCGTTCCAGGCGCCGGGCGATCTGTCGTGCAGACTTGTCCACCGGCCAGCGCATGGGCATGGGAAAGTCGTTGCGACGTGTCAGCGGTGTATCGACGAACCCCGGGCTGACCAGCGTGACGTCGATGCCTTCGCTGGCCAGGTCCAGACGCAGCGATTCGAGCAGGTAGCGCAGCGCGGCCTTCGATGCGCCGTAGGCTCCGGCGCGCGGCAGCGGCAGCCAGGTCACCGAGCTGCCGATGCCGACCAGATGCGGTCGCACCCCATGCCGCAGCAGGGGCAGTGCAGCCTCGATGCAATGGCCGGCGGACAACAGGTTGGTCTGCACGACCCGCTGCAGCAGGGCCGCCTCGAAATGCCGGGCGTCGATGTACTCGCAGCTGCCGGCATTGAGGATCACGCTGTCCAGCGCGCCCCAGTGCGACTCGATCGCCGCGCCGATGGCACGTACCTGTTCGCTGTCGGTGAGGTCGCCGGGCAGTGCCAGTACCCGCCCCGGATAGCGTCGGCCAAAGGCCAGCAGCGGCTCGGCGCGGCGTGCCGATAGCGCCAGACAATGCCCCTCGGCCAGCAGCAGACGTGTCAGTTCGAGGCCGATGCCGCTGCTGGCACCGGTCAGCCAGATCCGTCGCGAGAGGTTCATGCCAGTCTCCGCTGCAGCCAGCGGATCGCCGAGCCGAGCAGCGGCACGTGCTGGTAGAGCAGCGCGCCGGCATCGAAATAGTCGCGATGCCGCTCCACCTTGCCGTCGGCGTTCCAGCGCAACAGCGAGCACCCTTCCAGGCTGATCAGCTGGCCGCGATTGAGGCGCGGGTGGCGAAAGCTCATCAGCCAGCGCAGGTAGCCCTGTCCCTCGCACACCTGGTCGTGGCTGATGAACTCGAAATGCAGCTGCTCGACGTTGGCGTACAGTTCGGCGAAATAACGCTGCAGTTCAATCAGACCGACCACCTCGTGCAGCGGGTCGGTGAAATGCACGTCATCGCTGTAGAGCTCGCCCAGGCGCTCCAGCTTGTCGGCATCCAGACTGGCGAACTCGGCCGCGAAGCGATGCAGGAAGCTGCTCATGGCCGGACGTCCGGCAGGTTGCGGAAGGCGTCCAGGGCTCGCGCGCGGCTTTCCCCAAGGTCGATGATCGGTGCCGGGTAATCGGCCTTGCCGAACAGGCTGCGCTGCGCGGATGGGTTGTGTATCTCGCGCTTGCCCAGTCCCTGCAGTTCCGGCAGCCAGCGGCGCAGGAACTGGCCGTCCGGGTCGAAGCGCTGTGACTGGCTGATGGGGTTGAACAGGCGGAAGTAGGGCACCGAGTCGGTTCCGGTGGACGCGCTCCACTGCCAGCCGCCGTTGTTGGCGGCCAGATCGCCGTCGATCAGGTGGCGCATGAACCAGCGCTCGCCCTCGCGCCAGTCGATCAGCAGGTTCTTGCTGAGGAACATGGCCGTGACCATGCGCAGGCGGTTGTGCATCCAGCCGGTTTCCCGCAGCTGCCGCATCGCCGCATCGATGATCGGAAAACCGGTGCGGCCCTCTTGCCAGGCCTGCAGCTCGTCGGTCGCGCGGCGCCACGGCAGCGCTTCGGTCTCGGCGCGGAAGGCACGGTGCATCGAGACCCGCGGGTAGCCGACCAGGATGTGCTTGTAGAACTCACGCCAGAGCAGCTCGTTGATCCAGGTGGTGGCGCCGGCGCTCCCGCTGTCCAGCTCGCCGCGGTTGCTTGCCACGGCCGCGTGCAGACACTGGCGGATTGAGATGACACCAGCCGCGAGATAAGCCGACAGCTGACTGGTGCCGGGCTCGGCCGGCAGGTCGCGGCGTTGGTGGTACTGGTGCAGATCGTCTTCGATGAACGCCGCCAGGCGGTGCTGGGCGAAGGTTTCGCCGGCGGGCCACAGCGTGCGCAGGTAGTCGCTCGGCCGATCGAAGCCGCGCACCTCGTCCGGCGGCACGTCGCTGGCGACGGTCATGGGTTGCTGCGGGGCCGGTGGCGCGACGCATGCCGGCAGCGACATCGACAGGCGTGCAAGACAGGCGCGGCGGAACTGACCGAACACCTTGAAGTAGCCACCCGACTGGGTGAGCACGCTACCCGGCGCGAACAGCAGCTGGTCGAGATAGCCGCGCACGTCGATGCCGGCAGCCCGCAGCCGGGCGGCAACGGCATGGTCACGGCGCTGCTCGTTGACGCCGTATTCCTCGTTGTAGTGCAGGCGCTGCACGGCCAGCTCCTGGCAGAGCTTGAGCAAAGCGTCGGGCGCGGCCTGCCAATCCTCTACGTCGCGAATCAGCAGCGGCACATTGAGCGCCTGCAGCCGACCCGCCAGCTCGACGAGGTTGCGTAGCCAGAAGTCCACCTTGCAGGCGGCATCGTCATGGGCGAGCCACTGGCCGGGCGTGATCAGGTAGACCGCGACGGTGGGGCCGGCGGCCATGGCAGATGCCAGGGCGGTGTTGTCGCTCGTGCGCAGATCGCTGCGCAGCCAGATCAGCTGCGTCATGCGGCACCTCCCTCGCTGCCGGGCAACAGGCCGGCGTGCTGCAGGCACTGCAGGGCGCTCAGCGGATCGTGGGCCAGTGTCAGGCCACGCTGGCCCTGCAGCACCGGCGCGTGGATGTGCACGGCCGGGCCGGTCATGAACAGCGGTGCGGCGCTCTGTTCGAGCAGGCGCGGCAGGTCTCGCTGCAGGCAAAGGCCCGGCAGGCTGTTGCTGGCATACAGCAGGACGGCGCGCGGCCGAATGCGTTCGCCGGCCAGACTCAGCTCGTTGAGCGGCACCGGCCATTCGATGACTTCCACCGGGCAGTCGGTGCTGGAGATCAGCCAGGCGCTCAGCCAGAGGCCGGGCGTGAAACTGTCCTGGTCGAGATTGACCAGCAGCAACGGGCGGCCTGCCTGCTGGCGATTGTTGAAATAGATGCGGCTGCCCAGCTTGCTGCGCAGCCAGGAGTGGAACAGCACGCGCTCCAGCGATGCGCCGTACTGGCCCTGCCAGCGTCGCTCCAGGGCTTCGAGCAGCGGCTGCAGCAAGTGCTGGAAAAGCGTGCGCGGCGGGTAAAGGGCGACCGCGCGGTTGAAGGCGTCATCCAGCTGCCGTTCGCTGAAGCGATCGATCGCCTGCAAGAGCTCGTCGAGCAGTGCAGACCACTGATTCTGCTGCGGCAGCTCCGGCGGCGTGCTGGTGCCGAGCAGTGTCCTGATCTGGCTGACCGCCACGCCGCGATTGAGCCAGGTGACGATGTCACGGATGCGCTCGATGTGGGTGTCGTCATACAGCCGGTGCCCCTTGGCCGTGCGCAGCGGCACGATAAGCCCGTAGCGGCGCTCCCAGGCGCGCAGGGTCACGGCGTTTACGCCGGTGATGCGGGCCACTTCGCGGATGGGCAGCAGGCCGTCGGCGGTCAGCTGCGCCAGGTCCGTTGGTTCGATCATGGTCAGATTCCGTTACGCAGACTGAGTGTTTCGGGGTGCGGCTGCAGGTAGGCCTGGCGCGCGATGTAGTGGTCCGGGTGACGGCGGAAGTGGTGCTTGAGCAAGGTCAGCGGCACTACCAGCGGAATCACGCCTTCGCGGTACTGGTCGATCAGCCGGCGCAGTTCACGGCGGTCGTCCGATCCGAGGGCATCCTTCAGGTAGCCGCTCAGGTGCAGCAGCACGTTGCAATGCGTGCCGCGAGTGGCGGGCTTCTTCAGCGCCCGCATCAGCTGGCTGAAGTAGCCTGGGGCGAAATCTTCCAGCGCGTGCTCGGCCAGGGCCGCGACCCGTCGGCCGAGCGCCTTGTATTCCAGCGGATTGCTGGCCATGAGCTGGTACTTGTAGCGCGAGTGGAAATCGACGATGGCGCGACGGCTCAGACCGGTCTGCAGCAGGCGCTGCCAGTCGGCGTAGGCGTAGACGCGGGTGAGGAAGTTCTCGCGCAGCACGGCATCGTTCAGTCGTCCATCCTCCTCGATCGGCAGATCGGGGCGTGCCTGCATCAAGGCCTGGGCGAACACGCCGGTGCCACCGCCGGGCAGGGTGTGGCCGTTGGCGGCATAGACCTTGACCCGCTCCATGCCGCAGGACGGCGACTTCTGCATCAGGATGTAGCCGCTGATGTCGTGCAGCTGCTCGGCGATCTGCCGACCGTAGGCGGACAGCGCGTCGGTCACGTCCAGCTCCGGGCGCACCGTACCGGCCGCACGCGGCGCATCGACATCGCCCACCAGGCGGATCGGTTCACGCGGCGTGCCGAGACCGATGGCCACTTCCGGGCAGACCGGCACGAATTCGAAATGCTGTGCCAGTGTCTCGCTGCACAGGCGCGATTCCTTGTGGCCGCCATTGAACCGCACCGGGTTGCCGAGCAGGCAGGCGCTGATTCCGATTCGGGGGGTGGGGAGCGTGGTGTGCATGATGACAACCTCTTGTACAAGATGAATTTCTGTACAACTTGATGCCATCATATTCTTCGTCTTGTACAAGTCAATATGCGATGTACAAGATCTTGCGACTTTTCTTGTACAAGAATGCGGCTGCCGGCAGAATAACGCTCAGCAACGCGGTGTCGCATCCTTGGCGGGCCGTCAATACGCGCTTCAGGCTCGCAGCGTTACCGATGGTGGCGGCTCTTTCTGCAGCGAACGGGGCGCCATCAGCTGTACATTCGAATCATCGTGTATAGGTGTATGCTGTAGTTGAGGCGGGTCGACCAGCACAGCGCGCAGCGCAACAGGAGCTCACCATGAACATCTTGCTCACCGGCGGTACCGGGTTGATCGGGCGGGCGCTGTGTCGTCGCTGGCAGGCCGACGGGCATCGACTCTGGGTCTGGAGCCGCTCACCGCAGCGTGTGGCGCAGCTGTGCGGCGCCGAGGTAAAGGGCGTCGGCAGCCTGCAGCAGCTTGATGCGGTAGCGCTGGATGCCGTGGTGAACCTGGCCGGTGCGCCCATAGCCGACCGACCTTGGACTAAGGCACGCAAGAGCCTGCTCTGGGACAGCCGAGTGAGGCTGACCGAGGAGCTGGTGGAGTGGTTGGGCCGGCGCGAGCAGAAGCCGGCGCTGCTGATCTCTGGCTCGGCAGTCGGCTGGTACGGCGACGGCGGCGAGCACCGCCTGACCGAAGCTGATCAGCCGGTCACCGCCGACTTCGCCAGCCAGCTGTGCAACGCCTGGGAAGAGCGCGCCAGCGAGGCCGCGGTGTTGGGTATTCGCGTGGTGCTGATACGCACCGGGCTGGTGCTGGCGCGTGATGGCGGCTTCCTGCAGCGCTTGCTGCCACCGTTTCGCCTGGGGCTGGGTGGCCGGCTGGGCAATGGCCGGCAGTGGATGCCCTGGATTCATATCGAAGACCAAATCGGTCTGATTGATTTTCTTCTGCGGCAGCCGGCGGCCAGCGGCCCGTACAATGCCTGCGCACCGACGCCGGTACGCAACCTGGAGTTCACTCGCAGCCTTTCCCGCTGCCTGCATCGACCGGCTTTGCTGCCGGTTCCGGCAGCGCTGCTCAAGCCTTTGCTCGGCGAACTTGCCGGGTTGCTGCTCGGTGGCCAGCACGCCCAGCCGCAGCGGCTGCAGGAGGAGGGCTACAGCTTTCGCTTCACCGATCTGGACTCGGCGCTGGCCGACTTATTGACGCACCCCTGAGCGGTGCACCCTGTGTGAAAATAGCGCGCCTGCCTGGAGCGAGGCGCCACCCTTTAACGTAGTCAGGAAGTTTGCATGACAGAGCAGGCGTTGTTGTTGGTCAATCTGGGTTCGCCAGCCTCCACGGAAGTCGCCGATGTGCGCCGCTACCTCAACCAGTTCCTGATGGACCCGTACGTGGTCGATCTGCCGTGGCCGCTGCGCCGCCTGCTGGTCTCGATGATCCTGATCAAGCGGCCCGAGCAGTCCGCACATGCCTATGCCTCGATCTGGTGGCCGGAAGGGTCGCCGCTGGTGGTGCTCAGCCGCCGACTGCAGGAGGCGGTGAAACCGCACTGGACAAAGGGCCCGGTGGAACTGGCGATGCGCTACGGCGAGCCGTCGATCGAAGGGGCGCTGAAGCGCCTGGCCGGGCAGGGCATCACCCAGGTGGCCCTCGCACCGCTCTATCCGCAGTTTGCCGACAGCACCACGACGACCGTCATCCAGGAAGCGCGCCGGGTCATCCGCGAGCACGGGCTGGATCTCAAGCTGTCGATCCTGCAGCCCTTCTACGATCAGCCGGAATACCTCGACGCGCTGGTGGCCAGCGCCATGCCGCACCTGCAGCAGGGCTTCGATCATCTGCTGCTGAGCTTCCATGGGCTGCCGGAGCGGCACCTGCACAAGTCCGATCCTACCGGTGCGCATTGCCTGAAGGGTGACGACTGCTGCCAGCGTGCCGAAGGTGCCGTGCTCGCCACTTGCTACCGCGCCCAGTGCATCCGCACTGCCGAGGGCTTCGCTGCGCGTGCCGGGCTGCGCAGGGATCAGTGGTCGGTGTCGTTCCAGTCGCGATTGGGGCGTGCCAAGTGGATCGAACCCTACACCGAGACGCGCCTGGACGAACTGGCCGAGCAGGGCGTGAAGAAGCTGCTGGTGATGTGCCCGGCGTTCGTCTCCGACTGTATCGAGACGCTGGAGGAGATCGGTGATCGCGGACGCGAGCAGTTCATCGAGGCGGGTGGCCAGGAGCTGGTGTTGGTGCCGTGCCTGAATACCCACGAGGATTGGGTGCAGGCGCTGGTCCAGCTCTGCAGCCGAGCGCCGCAGGCGCTGTAAGCCTCGCCTGCGGTGACGTCGCCACGGGCGACGCCCTGGCCGTCATGCGTGGCCGTGGGCGACGCCGTGCGCTGTGGCTGAAACCATCTCCTCCAGTTCCATCGCCGGCATCGGCTTGCCGAACAGATAGCCCTGGAACCGATGGCAGCCATTGCCGAGCAGCACGCTTCGTTGGGCTTCGCTCTCGACGCCTTCTGCAATCACCTCCAGCCCGAGTCCACTGGCCAGCGCACAGATGGCCCGCACGATGGTCAGGCTGCTGGCGTCGTCCGGCAGACGGCGGATGAAGGTCTGGTCGATCTTCAGCTCGTCCAGCGGTAGCTGCTGCAGGTAGCTCATGGACGAATAGCCGGTACCGAAGTCATCGATGGAGAAACGGATGCCGTGCTGCTTCAGGCGCGTCATGCGGGCGATGGCTTCGGGCATGTTGTCCAGCAGCAGGGTTTCGGTCAGTTCCAGCTTGAGCCTGGCCGGATTGGCGCCGCTGCGCTCCAGCAGGTCGAGCAGTTTCTCGACGAAATGATCCTGATACAACAGATGAGCGCTGAGGTTGACCGAAAGCGTCAGGTCGGCGAATGCTGGTGTCGCCGCCCAGCGCGCCAGCTGGCCGCAGGCCTGCTGCAGCACCTGCAGGTCGAGGGCATGGATCAATCCGGCGTGTTCCGCCTGGGCGATGAAGGCGGCCGGGCTCAGCAGCCCGCGTTGCGGATGCTGCCAGCGCACCAGGGCTTCGGCCCCGATGACCCCTGCGTTCTGTTCCAGCTGCGGCTGGAAGCTGAGCACGAACTCGCCGTTCTTCAGGCCTTGGCGAATCTCCGCTTCCAGGCGCAGACGTTCCTGTACCGCCAGTTGCATGCGCGGATCGAAGAAGCGCAGGGCGTTCTTGCCGGAGATCTTGGCCTCGTACATCGACATGTCGGCGCGCTTCATCAGCTCGTCGCTGCTGCAGGCCTCACCGCCGAACAGCACCACGCCGATGCTGGCGCTGCTGTACAGGCCGAGTTCGTTGAGGCGGTACGAGCGATCCAGCGAGTTCAGCAGCTTCATGCCGATGTGTTCGGCCTGGGCCGCGGCGCGTAGTGGGTCGTCGCCGAGGTTCTCCAGCATCACCACGAATTCGTCACCGCCGAGGCGCGCGACCGTGTCGCTGGCGCGCACCTCGGCATGCAGTCGCTCGGCGGCGACGCGCAGGACCTGGTCGCCGGTCTGGTGGCCATGCAGATCGTTGATGTTCTTGAAGTTGTCCAGATCGATGAACATCAGCGCGCCCAACTGGTTGCTGCGCCGGCTGGCGGCCATGGCCTGGTGCAGGCGATCGAGCAGCAGCCGGCGATTGGGCAGGCCGGTCAAAGGATCGTAGAAGGCCAGGTTGTGGATCCGCTCCTCGGCCGCCTTGCGATCGGTGATGTCGGTAAAGGCGGCGACATAATGGGTGACCTCGCCGTGGACGTTGCGTACGGCACTGATGGTCAGCCACTCGGGAAATATCTCGCCGCTCTTGCGCCGGTTCCAGATCTCGCCTTCCCACACGCCGGTGGCTTCGATGCTCGACCACATGGAACGGTAGAAGTCCGGCCCGTGTCTCCCGGACGCGAGCAGGGCGGTGGTCTGGCCGATGGCTTCGGCGGCACTGTACCCACTGATGCGGCTGAAGGCGCCGTTGACGCGCAGGATGCGGTTCTGCGCGTCGGTGATCAGCATGCCTTGCTGGGATTCGAAGGCGATGGCCGCGATGCGGCGCTCCAGTTCGGTATTGACGCGATCGGTGATGTCGCGGCTCAGCCAGACCACCGCGCGCTTTTGCCCCGGAGGCTGTTCCAGAGGCAACGCACGGCCTTCGAAGACCTTCGGGCCGCCGAGGGTCGGCAGGCTGTATTCGATCAGCTGAGGTGAGTCGCTGTTGAGGGTCTGCTGGATGAAACCGAGAAATCGCCGCTCCTCGGCCTCGGGCATGACGTCATGCAGGCGGCGGCCGAGCAGCTTGGACGGCTCGTCGTACAGCAGGCTGCGCTCGGCGCAGAGGATTTCCAGGTAGCGGCCGTCCTCGTCGAGCACCAAGAGCAGGTCGGGAATGGCCTGGGTGATGGCGCGCAACCGTGCTTCGCTGAAGCGCAGCGCCTGTTCGATCCGATCCCGCTCCAGCAGATCGTTGAGCAGCACGCCGAGGGTCGCAGTGGCCAGAGGAAGGATCAGCAGCGTCGGCAAGGCGATTTCCCGCACCGCCTCCGCGCCCAGCGGGCTTGGCAACAACAGGGCGATCAAGCCGAGCACACCCAGGTGCAGAAGCACGCCGAACCCGAGCAGCTGCCAGAAGGCGATGCCGATCAGCCGCCTGCGCGAAGCGCAGCGGTAGGCCAGGCCGAGCGCGATGGGCAGCAGTACATTGGCCAGCCCCGGCACCACGCCGGGCCCGCCCATCCACAGGCGAAACCCACCCGCCAGCACGCCCGCTATGCCCGCCACCAGTGGTCCGCCGAACAGCCCGGCCATGCTCAGTACCGCGGTACGTGCATCGAGGATGATGCCGGTCTGGCCGATGCTGGTGTTGAGCATGCCGAAAATGCAGGCGCTGCCGAACCAGAGGCCGGCGAGCAGTTTCGCGGTGCGTTGTCCGCTGCGGTTCCAGCTGCGGGTGGTAAAGGCCAGCAGCCAGCACAACGCGAGCAGCATGACCGCGTTTTCTACGACGGCATCGAGGGTCAAGACAGCATCCTAGGGCAAGAATGCCCACTGCAGGATTGTGGAAAATAGCAAATCGCCATTATTCCACGTCGAATGCGCTCGGCGGAACGAAACTTAGGTAGGGGTTCGCGGGAGGAAGTGCATGGCTGGCAGGCGGACCTCGTTCCGGCCCGCCGTCTGGCAGCGTGACTGGGCTTTCAGCGCTCGGCGAGCTTCGCCTTGAGTTCGCGGATCTCCGCTTCCAGCGCTTCGACTCGCTGCAAGGCGTCGACCTCGGCGGTGACGTTCTTCTGGATACCGATGAAGTAGGTCAGCTGGTCCGCTTCGTTGAATACCGGGGTGATGGACAGTTCGTTCCAGAACGGCGTGCCGTCCTTGCGATAGTTGCGGATGATCTGCCGGCAGGGCTTGTTGTTCTTCACCGCATCGCGGATGGCCTGGAGGCCTGGCTGGTCGCGGTCCTCACCCTGCAGGAAACGGCAGTCGCGATAGAGGATGTCGTCGACCGCGTAACCGGTCAGCCGCTCGAATGCCGGGTTGGCGTAGATCAGAATGTTGTCGTCGCCTTCCTGCTCGGCGACCACGATTCCGTCGTTGGAGGCTTCGATAACCAGTTGCAACAGCTTGGCATTGATCATGTCACGACATCCTGAAAGGGCATGCGGCGCATTCTAGAACAACTTGCCCCGATCGGTGCCTGGCCATGATGGTCCTCGCACAGCTCAATCGGCTCGTTTGCGGAAGAAGAGGGTGACCTGTCCCAGTTCGATGCCGAACTTGCTCATGAAAGAGCGGTTCGCCAGGGTCTGCTCGTCGATGAGGTACATCCAGTCGTCGAAGTCGACACGGTAGACCTCGTCATCCACCGGCAGGCTGAGAACATAGCGCCAGCGCAGCGCATTGCCGGACACTTCGCCGCGCGCCTCGCCGATCACATCGGCGGCAGTACCGCGCCAGCGACCCGGTGTGTCTTCGGTCAGCGTCCAGACCCGTCGCTGGGTGGTCCCGTCGCTGTAGCGGAAGTGCTCGTCGAGGATCAGCTTGTCGCCATCGAGGCTGCCGTCGATTTCCACCCGAAAGCGCTTCACCACTTCGCCGGAGCGCTTCTGGAACATGCCCCAGGCGTCGACCTTGCCAACGAAATAGTCCCGCAGGTCCAGACGGGGTTCCTCATTGCGGTAATGCTCGACATCGACTGTAGTGCAGCTCATCAGCAGCAGGCATAGCGCCAGGGTCATCATTTTCTTCACGGCGTGGGTTCTCCGCTTGGCGTGGATGTGAGCAGCCGCGCCGCCAGCAGTTTCAGCAAGCAGGGCAGGCCGGCATAGATCAGCGCGAGGTTCCAGCCGGCGGGTGTGCCGGGCTGGTAGCCGGTGAGCGCCAGCAGCGGCAAGGCCAGGCCGGCGATGGCCAGGGCCAGCTTGGCAAGCAGGCTCCACAGGCCGAAGTAGCCGGCGGTGGCGTCGCGTTCGGCTGCCGGGATGACGTCCGCCAGCAGCGCCGGCGGCAGTGCGAGGTCTGCCCCCAGAGCAAGCCCCGAAAGCACGCATACCGCGGCATAGGCCCACGCCGAACCGGGGTCCAGCAGCAGGGCCCAGACGAAGGCGGCACAAGCGCTGAGCATGCCGATCCGCCAGCTGCGGCGCTTGCCGAGCCGGTCCGCCAGCCGTGTCCAGAGCGGCAGGCCGGCCGCCCCGCTCAGGAAGTAGAGCGCCAGAAACAAGCCGGTCAGCTGCGCCAGCTGCAGGCGATCGGCGATGAAGAACAGCGCCAGTGTGGCTGGAATCGCCACCGCCACGGCGTTGATGAAGAAGATTCCCGCCAGCCGGCGGAATGCGCCATTGCGCAGCGGCTGGCGCCAGCTGGCGGGCACGCGTTGTGCGCTGCGCCGCGGCTGCGGCGCAGCGCACAGCAGGATGACCATCGCGGCGCAGAGCAGCACGGCGAAGGTGGCGGCAAAGACACTCAGCGCTGCAGCCATGCCGTACCGTGTCGCCAGCGCGCTGGGCAGGACGCTGGCGAGGACAACACCGAGCAAACCGGCACCTTCGCGCCAAGCCGCCACCCGGGTGCGTACGTGATGCGCTCGCCGGGCCGAACATCGACGAAGGCCTGCTGCATGTGCTCACGCCAGCGTGCCGGCACAGATGCATCGGGATCCGGACCGGAGAGCCGCTTCATCTCGTCGAGGCTGGTGCGCACGAAGTCGTCGCGACTGATGGAGCGGTGATAGGTCAGCTCCAGCGCGAAGGGAGTCCGGGCCTGCAGCGGCGTCGTCGGGCTCCACAATCGGGCGTCATAGATGCGAAAGCCGAATATCCGCAGCGTGCCCTCGCCAACCAGGCGCGCGTCCGGCATGGCCTCGCGCCAGCTGCCGTTGGCGAGGCCCGGCAGCAGGCAAAGCAGGCTGACCAGCGCGACGACACCCCGAGCGTTCATGGAGTCGCCTCAACGCTGGCCCGCGAGCGTGATGGACACCGAGTCGGCGAAGCGCAATGCGTGAGGCTTGTCGACTTCCACTTCGGCGTAGCGCACCGCCGGATGGGCCATGACCAGATCGAGCAGTTCCTGGGTCAGGCGCTCGAGCAGGGCGAAGCGATTCTGCTCGACGTGGCGGATGATCGCCTTGGTGATGGTGCGGTAGTTGAGGGCCTGCTCGATGTCGTTGTCGCGAACCGCGTCGAGCGCCGGGTAGAGGATGAGCAGATTGATCAGCACATCCTGGCGGTTGAGAATTTCGTCCTCATTGATGCCGATGTAGGTGCGCAGGCGCAGGTCCTTCACGCGAATGCGCGCCATCCCAGGTTCCAGGCGCGGCATCACTGGCCCCTGCCGATCAGCTGGAGAAACTCCATGCGCGTGTTGCAGGAGTTGCGGAAGGCGCCGAGCATCACCGACGTGTTCATCACCGAGTTCTGCTTCTCCACGCCGCGCATCATCATGCACATGTGCTTGGCCTCGATGACCACCGCGACTCCGGCGGCGCCGGTCACTTCCTGGATTGCTTCGGCGATCTGACGGGTAAGGTTTTCCTGGATCTGCAGGCGCCGCGCATACATGTCGACGATGCGCGCCACCTTGGACAGACCCAGCACACGCCCGGTGGGGATGTAGGCGACATGCGCCTTGCCGATGAAGGGCAGCAGGTGGTGTTCGCACAGCGAGTACAGCTCGATGTCCTTGACGATCACCATCTCATCGTTGTCGGAGGCGAACAGGGCGCCGTTGACGATTTCCTCCAGGCTGCGCTGGTAACCGCCGCACAGGTACTGCATGGCCTTGGCGGCGCGCGTTGGCGTATCCCGCAGCCCCTCGCGCTCGGGGTCTTCGCCGAGGCCGGTGAGTATGTCGCGATAGTGACCGGGCAGATCGTTCATGGTGGAGTCCCTTTCATGAAGGAAGTGAGCGGTCCTGTGCCCCAGTCCCGCAGCAAAAAAAACTATACGATGTACATGTTATGTACAAGTATATGTACAGGTTTTTGCCCGCTGCAACTGCAATGATTCGTCATCACGCTGCTTCGAGCGAAAAACGGCAATCACTCGCCAGCGCTACGGTTGGCGGGCTCGTTGCGTTGGCGGCAGGCCGGGGGAGGTACCAGTGGGAGCGGTCTGGTCCGCGAACGCCACTGCGGGATAGTCGTTAGGGACGAGACCTTATGCTTCGGATAGCGATTGCCGCTCAGCGCTCGTCCCTGGCCCTCGCTCTGGGCTTGGACGACGGAGCAGCACATCTTTCCGCACAACGCTGTGCGCCGTCTGGGTGAGGCAGCCAGTTCAAATGCGGGCGCAGCAGGCTGAAGGCGTGGTAGGCGAGCCGCAGCACCGGGCGCAGCGGCCGCCAGCCCAGCGGTGCTGCCCAGCGGCCATGGCCGGCCAGGCGCCAACTCCAGTAGGTGGCGTCGACCCCGGTCAGCCAGATGCCGCTGGCACTGCGAGCATGCAGACGGCGGCGCAGCTGCGGCAGATCGACGCCCAGGCCGGCGGGGTCGAAGCCCGCCGCGCTGATGTCGACCAGCCGCAGCCGCGTCGGATCGGCTTGCCGTTCCAGCCAGCGCACCTCGCGCGCGCAGAGCGGGCAGGAGCGGTCCACATAGAGCGTCAGCGGCAGGTCCGGCGTCATTTCATCGCATCTCGCATTTGTACAACGTTTGTAGAGGGTATGCGGCGAAACGCTGGGTTACAATCTCGGCATTTCCATCAGCGAGCCGCCCCATGACCGAGCCTTCCGGCGCTTCGACCCTCGCCTCGAATGCCTTCGAGCAGCAGGAGCTGTTTCCCATCCGCGAAGTTTCCCGCCTGACCGGTGTCAACCCGGTCACCCTGCGTGCGTGGGAACGCCGTTACGGCCTGATCCGGCCGACGCGCACGGACAGCGGGCACCGCCTGTACTCCATGGCCGACGTTGAGGCTGTCCGCAGCATCCTCGCCTGGACTGAACGTGGCGTCGCGGTCAGCAAGGTCGGCAGCATTCTGGCGCGCAGCGCGGCTACCCGCGAGGCGGAGGAGCCGACGGTCGCCGCCCCCGGCGAATGGAGCGAATGGCAGGCGCAGCTTCGCGAAGCGGTGCGCAGCTTCGACGAGGTGCGCCTGGAGCAGCTCTACGGGCAGGTGTTTTCCACTTATCCGCTGGCCGTGGTGTTCCAGGACGTGCTTCTACCGGTCTGGCAGGCGTTGTTGCTGCGCCAGGACGAATTCGGTGGAAGCAGCGAGTGGTTGTTCCTCGACGCTTTCCTGCGCGCGCGGGCGCTGCAGCGCTTGCAACTGGCCCGTGTGCCGGGCGCCGAGCGTGTCCTGCTGAGCGCGCTGCCGGGGCAGTGCCGTGAACTGGAATTGCTGGTGGCCGGCCTCTTGCTCAGCGGTGACAGCCTGGCCGTCACGGTATTGCCGCTCGGTCAGCCACTCGAGGAGCTGGCGCTGGTGTGCGACAAGATGCGTCCTCAGGGGCTGGTAATGTTCTCCAACGTACCGCCGAACGAGGTTCAGCTGCGCCAGTTGAACAAGCTGTCGCTGAGCCTGGATTGCCCATTGGCGCTGGCCGGCGAGGCCGCCGAGCTCGGGCGCGAGGCCCTTGCGGGCTCGCCGATCGCCTGCCTCGGCAGTTCCGGCAAGCTGATGCAACGCCGCCTGCGGCAGTTTCTCGCCGGCCAGCTGGACACCTGAGCGAATCGCTGCGCGGCGTAAAGGAGTGCCAGCCATGAAACCCAGCGTTCCATCTGCCGTGCCGCCATCGCGCCATCGATTGCCCGGCGGCATGCGGCTGGGCTTCATCGCGTTGCCGCCTGGCAGCCAGGCCGCGGCGCTGGTGCGTGTGCATGCCGGTGCGCACGATGCTCCGCTCGATTATCCCGGCCTGGCGCACTTTCTCGAACACCTACTGTTTCTTGGCGGTCACGGCTATCCCCAGGCGCAGTCGCTGATGCCCTTCGTGCAGGGCTGTGGCGGTCAGCTCAACGCGTCGACCCGCGAACGCCACACTGATTTTTTCTTCCAGGTACCGAGCGACGCGTTCGACGATGCGCTCAAGCGTCTGCTCGACATGCTGGCCCGACCATTGCTCGACCCAGCGGCGCAATTGCGCGAGCGGGAAGTGCTGCAGGCAGAATTCCTGGCGCGCGGCCGCGACCGCGAAACCCTCTGCGATGCCGCCATCGGCACAGCGCTTGGCGAAGCGCATCCGTTCGCGGCGTTTCACGCCGGCAACCGCGAGACGCTGCCGGTGGAAGACGAGGCATTTCAGCGGGCGCTGCACGGCTATCACCGGCGTTTCTACCAGACGGGCCAGCTCGAACTGCTGATCGCGGCGCCCTTTGCCCTTCAGCAGGTTCTGCAGACGCTCGATTGCCCGGAATGTCAGTTACCGGGCGGTGAGCCCGTCACCCGTTCGATCCCACCGCTGCGAATGGCCGAAGGTCCCGCGTTGCGCCTGCAGGTCGCCGGCGCGCGGCCCTGTCTGAATCTGGCATTTGCCCTGGATGGTCTGCCGGGCGAAGCCGCAGTAGCGCTCGATCTGCTCGGAGCATGGCTGGCTTCCCAGGCGCCGGACAGTCTGCTGGCGCGGCTGCGCGAGCCGGACTGGTGCGATCGGGTCACGTTGCGCGTGCCGTACTGGCATCGCGGACAGGGTGTGGCGGTCGTCGAGCTGCAGCTGACCGACCAGGGCATCGCCGCGCGTACCCGGGTCGTCGCCGCCGTGCAGCAGTGGCTGCGCTTCATGACATCCGAGGCTCCTTGGGCGGCTGTCTGGGACGAATACGTGCAGATCCGCCAGCGCGGGCTGTTGGGCCGCGAGCCGCTTTCCTTGCTGCGCTACTGGGTGGACCCGGCGGCCTGGACGCCGACCCTCGATGCGCAACGCGTGCGCCAAGGGCTCGAGGCGCTGGGCGAGCAGCTGCACCGCAATCAGCCGCTGATCCTAACTGTCGATGACGAGGGCGGAGATCTGTCTGAGCCTATCGAGCCGTCGCGGCAGGGTTTCGCTTTACGGCTGTCCATGGAACGCCTGGTGGTGCATGCAGCGCCGGATTGGCAGTGGCGCCTGCCTTCACATAATCGCTGGTTGAGCGAACGGCTGCCGCCTCGCCGGGTGACTGCGGAGAAAGCCGGGCTGCGCTGGCTTGCACATGGCGCCGGCGAGGCCTCCGGAGGGCTGGGCGCGCTCTACCTGCGCTGGCGTTTCGCTGCGCAGCAGCCGGCACCGGGACTCTGGTACGTGCTCCAGGCAGCCCTGCAGCCTTATACCCTGGCGGCCGAGCAGGCCGGCGTCGAGCTGCGCTTCGAGAACTACGGACGCAGCTGGTGCCTCGCGCTGTTCGGTTATGCCGAAGCGCTTCCCGTGATCCTGCGCGACCTGGTGGGGATCATGGAGCAGCCGCCGGCGGCCGTGTTCGACCAGGGCCGCCGTTTGCAGGCCGACGCCGTGCGGCCCGGTGCGGACGAAATCCTCATTCGCCAGCTACTACGTCGCTTGCCCGTTCTGCTCGAGCCACCGGTGGCCGATGGGGGCGGGGAGCTGGATCAGTCGACCCTCGCGCAGGCATGGCTTCTGTCACAGTGGGACGCACTGGCAGTCGGGTTGCCGATGCACCTGAGCGGCCCGCTGCATGATGTGCTGGATGAGCTGCCCGGCGTTGCCACGCCTCTCGTGCAGCGAGATGAGGCCAGTCCCGCTCGCTATCGCTGGTGCCGCTTCGGCGACCCCGGAACGGAGACTGCACTGGTGCTGTTCTGCCCGCTGCCGTCTCGCACCCCTGCGGTCGAAGCCGCCTGGCGTCAGCTGGCGCGGCTAATGGAGGGCGCGTTCTTCCGCCGCCTGCGCAGCGAATTGCAGCTCGGTTATGCGGTGTTCTGCGGCTTCCGCCAGTTCGGCGGGCAGGGCGGGCTGGTCTTTGCGGTGCAATCACCCAGCGCGACGGCTGGCGAGCTCCTTGGCCATATCGAAGCCTTCCTCGAATCCTTTGCCGGTCAGCTGGACGACCAGCCCACCCGCGCTTCCCAAGCCAGCGGTGCGCCGCCGGGTGGCAGCGATATACGCCGTCATGCCGAGGCCAACTGGCAGGCGCAACTGGCAGGCTGCGATGCCGGCCATCCGGTGGTGGTCGCCGCGGCGATGGCGCAACTCGACTCCGAGGCGCTGCGCCTGCAACTGCGGGCCCTAAGGGCGGCCGATGGCGGCTGGATCGTGGTCGCCAATGCCGACGCTGCGGATACGCGCTGGCATAGCCGCTGACCTCGTAATCGTCGCCCACTCCTTTCCGCAGCATCCACCCCAGTCATCGCAGGCGCGACGGCTGGGCTGTGCGCTGCTTTGGGTGTACGACCTAAGCCTGGTCGATCAGCCGCAGGGAGGAGATGCTTTGCGGGCAAGATGGTCTGCGTGCCGAAAGTAGTAGCGTTTCGCCGCTATCGCAGCGTATGTGCGCCAGGAGGGCCTTTCGATAATCGCTCCCGACACGACTGCGAGTCGTCAATACAGCGGAGAGCGCCATGCACAACAACAAGAAAGCCGTATCAACCCTGCTGCCACTGGCCCTGGCCAGTGCTGTTGCCATGACCGTGAGCCAGTCGGCCATGGCTGAGATCGTGCTCTATGACGAGAACGACACCACTTTCTCCACCGATGGTTATTTCAACACCTTCTACGTTCACAGCGACGTGGAGCGGGACGGCGAGCAGTTCGATCGCAAGCAGTCTCGGGTGAAGATGGGCTTCCTGCCCAACTGGATCGGCTTCAACTTCGGCAAGCAGGTCGGCGACCTCAAGCTGGGCGGCCGCTCCTCGTTCTGGGTCACCATCAACGACAGCGATACCAACGGTACCGAAACCGGCATCGACGTACGTCAGTTCTACGCCACCGCGGCCAACGAGCAATGGGGCGAAGTGCTGTTCGGTAAGGACTTCGGTCTGTTCGGTCGTTCCAACATCCTGCTCGACGAGATGCTCAGCGGCTACGGCCAGGTCAGCGACACCCTGGGGCTGGTCGATGGCGGCGGCGTCTCCTTCGGCAACATCGGTACCGGCTACCCGTACCCGTTCCCGACTTCGCAGATCACCTACCGCTCGCCGAAGATGAATGGTCTGCGCATCGCCGCGGGCATCATGGACCCGGTGGACACCACCGAGGACACCGATTCCGATCTGGACAAGGCCTACCAGGAAGCGCCACGTTTCGAAGCCGAGGTGACCTACGAGTTCGAACTGGGCGGTACCCAGTTCTACACCTGGATCAACGGCATGCAGCAGAGCTCGGACAACACCGACAGCAGCATCGACAAGGTTGACTCCAAGGGCCTGGGTTACGGTGTGCAGGCCAAGATGGGCAACCTTTCGTTGACCGCTTCTGGCTTCCAGGCCGAGGGCATCAACCCGTTCTTCACCAATAACGCAAACAAGGCCTTCCTGCGCGAGGTCGATAGCGACGGCTACCTGCTGCAGGGCTCCTACCGTTTCGGCAAGAACCGCGTGGCGCTGTCCTATGGCAAGACCAAAGATGACGGCAATGGTCTTGGTGGCAATGCGGCAGACTTTGAAACCCGCGGCATCGCGCTGTTCCACAGCATCAACGACAACCTGACCCTGGTCGCCGAGCTGAACCAGTTCGAGATCGAAGGGCGCGACACTGCAGCGCTGGATGAAGAAACCCGTACCTTCGCAGTGGGTGCGGCACTCAGCTTCTAAGCCGAATACAGGGCGCGGATGGCAGCCGAACCGTAGGTCGCGCCATCCGTTGCGATGCAGTGGTGCGTACGTCGATCGTCCCCACGCCCTGAACACAGTGCTCAGCGCTGTACCGCAAAGGCCGGCTCCCTCAAGGGGCCGGCCTTTTCGCCATCAGCGCTGGCGGCGTCGGTTCCGCACGCTAGACACCGCCTGCGTTGTTTCGTCGCGATGCTACCTAGGCAGGCCTTTTCCGGTACTCAAGTAGCATTTTCGTGCCATATGCCCTGCCCAAGAATGGGGTCATCCGATTCAGGCTGTGCGGGGTGCGTGCGTGACCGAACATCAAGGCGAAGTGATCCGCACGGCGATGTCCGATGCACGGCTGGCCGAAACGGTGGCCCAGGATCTGGCCCGACAGCTGATGCATCCGCATCTGGGCTTCGTGCTGTTCTTCTGCTCGGCCGAATACGACCTGCCCGCGCTGGGTGATGCGCTGCGCCAGTACTTCGGCGGCGTGCGCCTGGTGGGCTGCACCTCGGCTGGCGAGATCACGTCCCAGGGTTACGGACGCAGCTGCGTGACTGCGGTCGGCTTCGACCACCGCAGTTTTTCCATCGCCTGCGAGCTGATCGACGAGATGGACCGCTTCAGCCTGATCGAAGCGCAGCAGCTGGTCGAACGCCTGGGCAGTGACTGTCGCAGCAACTCGCTGGCGCCGATCAAGGATCACAGCTTCGCGCTGACGCTGCTCGACGGCTTATCCAGCCGCGAGGAACTGGTGCTGTCGGCCCTCAGCGCCGCCTTCGGCAGCATCCCGCACTTCGGCGGGTCGGCCGGTGACGACAATCATCTGAGCGACACCTACGTCTATTACGACGGTCGCTTCTACAGCGGCGCGGCAATCGTGGTGCTGATCAACACCTGGCTGGATTTCGAGGTGTTCACCACTCATCACATCCTGCCGCGCGAGGAGAAGCTGGTGGTAACCCGCGCCGACAGTACCAGCCGTCGGGTCTACGAACTGAACGCCGAGCCGGCCGCCGAGGAGTATGCGCGGCTGATCGGTGTGCCTGTCAGTGACCTCGACCATCGACTGTTTGCCGCCCACCCGCTGGCGGTGCGTATCAACGAACACTACTACGTGCGCTCGATCCAGAAGGTCAACGACGACCTGAGCCTGACCTTCTATTGCGCGGTGGAGAACGGCATCGTCCTCACCGCCATGCAGCCCGGTCCCTTGATGCCCAACCTGGAGGCGCTGTTCCAGCGACTGGAGCAGCGCCTCGGCCCGCCGCTGCTGACCATCGGCTGCGACTGCTTCCTGCGCCGGCTGGAAATCGAGGGCGATGGCAGCAGCGAGCAGACATCGGCCTTTCTCCGACGCCAGCAGGTGATCGGCTTCAACACCTACGGAGAGCAGTTCAATGGCATGCACATCAACCAGACCTTCACCGGTGTCGCCATTGGCCGACCGGGAGGACGGGCGAGTCGCTGAGCTGCTGGCGCGGCAGGCCGAACTCGAACGGGAGAACCACAAGCTCAAGCGCATCAATGCGGCACTGATCGAGCGCGTGGAATCCAGCGGTGCCGGCCGCGATGCCTCCTACGCGGCCTTCCAGCACTCGGTGGAACTGGCCGAGCAGGTGCGCGAGCGCACCGATGCCCTGAATCAGGCGATGGCTGAACTCAAGGGCAGCAACCAGCTGCTCAGCGATGCCCGCTTGCGCGCGGAAACCGCTCACCAGCATCTGGTGGACGCCATCGAGAGCATCTCCGACGCCTTCGTGCTGTTCGACCGCGATCAGCGCATCGTGCTGTTCAACCGCCGCTTCAAATCGCTCTGGACACGCACCCGCGCGCGCATCAATGCCGGCACGCGCCTGGCCGAGGTGCGGCGCATGGCCGAAAGCACCGGCCTCATCGTGGAGGAGCACCGTGGCAAGGGCGACGAACCCACGGTGTACCGGCTGAACAATGGTCGCTGGGTGCAGGTCAGCGAGCGGCCAACCCGCGAAGGCGGGCTGGTGATTCTCTACACCGACATCACCGAGGTGAAGGTCAGCGAGACCATGCGCCGCGAGCAAGCGCTGGCGCAGAAGTCGCGGCTGCTGCAGCGGGCGGTGGACAACCTGTCCCAGGGTGTGGCGATGGTCAGCGCCGAAGGCGCGCTGGAGCTGTGGAACCGACGCTTCCTTGAACTCTGCGGGCTGGCGCCTATCGAGGCGCATCGACCGTTCGAGGAAGTCATGGCCGACAGCGAGCTGACCCTGCTCACGCCCAACAGCCGTGACGCCCGCGGCCGGCCGATTCGCGAACTGGAACAGCGTCTGTTCGATGGTCGGGTGCTGGAGATTCGTACGCACCCACTGCCCACCGGCGGTTTCGTCAATACCTTTACCGATATCACCGAGCGCTACCGTCATGCCGAGGCGCTGCGCGAGAGCGAGCGCTGGATCCGCCTGATCACCGACCATGTGCCGGCGCTGATCGCCTACGTGTCGGCCGATCTCACCTACGAGTTCACCAACAAGGTCTACGAGGAGTGGTACCGCTGGCCCAGCGACGGCATGCTCGGCCAGTCCCTGCGCGAGGTGCACAGCGGCGAGCACTGGCGGCAACTGGAGCCCTACATCGATCGCGCGCTGTCCGGCGAAAGCGTCAGCTTCGAGATGGCCGAGCGCAACCATGCCGGCCAGCAGCGCTACATGCTGCGATCCTACGTGCCGAACCGGCAGGCCAACGGCGAAGTGGCCGGTATCTTCGTGCTGATCCAGGACATCACCGACCGCCGGCGCACCGCCGAGGCGCTGCATCAGGCCTACCAGAACCTCGAACAGCGGGTTCGCGAGCGCACCGCCGAACTCACCAGCCTAAACGACCAGCTATTGCGCGAGATCGACGAACGCAGCCATGCCGAGGCGCGGCTGCGCGAAGCCAAGCGCGAAGCTGAATTGGCCAACCTGTCGAAGACCAAGTTCCTCGCGGCGGTCAGCCACGACCTGCTGCAGCCGCTCAATGCCGCGCGGCTGTTCACCAGCGCTCTGCTGGAGCAGCCGGGCGCGTCCAGCGGCGGGCTGATCCGCAATATCAGCAATTCACTGGAGGACGTGGAGAACCTGCTCGGCACACTGGTCGATATTTCCAAGCTGGATGCCGGCGTGATCAAACCGGATATCGCACCGTTCGCTGTCAGCGAGCTGCTTGAGAATCTGGCCATGGAGTTTCGCCAGATTGCCGGTGCCGAACAGTTGCAGCTGGACTTCATTCCTTGCTCGGCGCTCGTGCGCAGCGATATCCAGCTGCTGGCGCGCATCCTGCGCAACCTGCTGACCAACGCCATTCGCTACACGCCCAAGGGACGCGTGCTTCTAGGCTGCCGCCGGCGTCGGCAGAGCCTGTCCATCGAGGTCTGGGATACCGGCGTGGGCATCCCCGCGGACAAGCTTGAGGAAATCTTTCAGGAGTTCAAGCGCGGCGAGGGCGTGCGACCGAATCAGGATCGCGGCCTCGGTCTGGGTCTGGCCATCGTCGACAAGATCGCCCGCATGCTCGGCCATCGCATCCGGGTCAGCTCGCATCCGGGCCGCGGTTCCTGCTTCGCCATCGACGTGCCGCTGGCCAAACGCGCGCCCAAGGCGCGGCCGGAGCCGAGCACCACCGAACTGGTGCTGCAGCGACTACAGGGCGCTCGGGTGTGGGTGCTGGACAACGACACGGCGATCTGCGCCGGCATGCGTACGTTGCTCGAAGGCTGGGGCTGCAAGGTGATCACGGCACTGTCCGAAGAAGACCTGGCGCGGCAGGTGGACAACTTCCACGCCGAGGCCGATCTGATGATCGCCGACTACCACCTGGACAACGGCCACACCGGCATCGATGTGGTGGCCACCGTCAATGCGCGGCGCGCCAGCCCGCTCCCGGCCCTGATGATCACCGCCAACTACAGCAACGAGCTTAAGCAGCAGGTCCGCGAGCTCGGCCATATGCTGATGCACAAGCCGGTGCGGCCGATGAAACTGAAGACTGCCATGTGCCATATGCTCGAGCACGGCAGCGCGGGCTAAAGGCCTGCGCTGCCTTCGCCGCTGGAGTGGTCAGCGTTGCGGCCGTGTCCAGATTCCACGCCCCGGCAGCCGCTCGCGGTCATGCGTGCGCTCCAGGCCCAGCGCGGGGCCCTTGGGGACGATTCCAGTGCCGTTGATCTGCCGATGGCTGGCGTAGTAGTGGTGCTTGATGTGGGTGAAGTCCACGGTCTCGGCGATTCCCGGCCACTGGTACAGCTCGCGCAGCCAGTTCGAGAGGTTCGGATAGTCCTCGATGCGGCGCAGGTTGCACTTGAAATGCCCGTGATATACCGCATCGAAGCGAATGGCAGTGGTGAACAGGCGCCAATCGGCCTCGGTCAGGTACTCGCCGGTCAGGTAGCGCTGCTTGCCCAGTCGCCGCTCCACCCAGTCGAGTTCGCGAAACAGCTCGTCGAAGGCTTCCTCGTAGGCGTCCTGGGTGGTGGCGAACCCGGCGCGGTAGACCCCGTTGTTGATCGCCGGATAGATCCGTGCGTTGAGCGCATCGATCTCGCCGCGTAGCGGCTCCGGATAGAAATCCAGCCGGGAGCCGGTGATGCCATCGAAGGCGGTATTGAGGATGCGGATGATCTCGGCGGACTCGTTGTTGACGATGCACTGGCGCTCGCGGTCCCACAGCACCGGCACGGTGACGCGGCCGGAATAGTCCGGATCGTCGCGGGTGTAGCGCTGGTGCAGAAATTCAAGATCGTCCAGCGCGTCGCCGCTGGAGCCGGTGGCCTTGTCGAAGGTCCAGCCGTTCTCGGCCATCAGCCAGCTGACCACCGAAACGTCGATGAGCGACTCCAGCGCCTTGAGCTTGCGGTAGATCAGCGTGCGGTGAGCCCAGGGGCAGGCAAGTGACACGTATAGGTGATAACGACCGGCTTCGGCCGGATAGCCGGTCTTGCCCTTGGGACCCGGTGAACCGTCCGGCGTGATCCAGTCATGGCGCTTGGATTGTTCGCGCTCGAATCTTCCGTCGCGGTTTGCATACCAGCGGTCATGCCACTGGCCATCGATCAGTAATCCCATGATGCCCTCCTGTTACGGAATAGGAGGGCAGTCTAGGAAGCATCGTTCGATCGATGTGACCGAACGGCCGCTTAATCCTATCGCTTAAATCGATGGGTGGCGGCTCTGCCAGTAGTCACGCGCCTGCTCGAAAGCCGCGTCCCGCGGGGCGCCAAGGCCGCGCAGGGCCAGGGCCATGGTGGCGATCACGGCGAGTTCGCCGTAGGCATCTTCTTCCCGGCCTTCCCAGACCGCCAGCAGATGCCGAGGGTCCAGCTGGGCCGGTTTCACATGGCGGCGCTCGGACAATGCCGGCCATTCTTCATCCCAGGGCAGCCCGCCAGTGGTGCCGTAGAGATGCGAGATATTGTCCGGATTCATCTCGACCTCGCCGCCTTCGCCCTTGATGACGATGGCGTGGTCGCCGAGCAGGGTGCTGGCCTGGCGATGGGTGTCCTGATAGCCGGGATGGAAGATGCTCTGCAAGCCGCAACGCGCACCCAGCGGGTTGAGCAGGCGCGCCAGCGAGTGGATTGGCGAGCGCAGGCCGAGCAGGTTGCGCATGTCGATCATGCGTTGCAGCACCGGCATCCAGGCACCCAGTGGAATGAAGGCAAGGCGGTTCTCATCCAGCGCAGCACCGACCTCGGCCCAGTCGTCGCAGCGGCGGATACCGAGCAATTGCAGCTGCTGTTCGGTATAGATGCGCCCGGCGGTGTGGGCGCCGCCGCCGTGCATGACAATGCGCACGCCGTTGGCTGCCAGGCACTTGGCTGCGAGCAGGTACCAGGGCAGGTGGCGTTTCTTGCCAGCGTAGCTTGGCCAGTCCAGGTCGACAGCCATCTTCGGCGCTTGCACCCGCTCGCGTACCGCTTCGGCGAATCCGGCCAGCTCTTCGGCGCTTTCTTCCTTGTGCCGCAACAGCATGAGGAAGGCGCCGAGCTGGGCCTCCTCGGCCTTGCCGTCGAGCAGCATGCCCATGGCTTCGCGGGCTTCTTCACGCGTCAGGTCGCGGGCGCCACGTTTGCCCTTGCCGAGGATGCGCACATACACGGCGAAGGGGTGTTCGGCAGGAGTCTCGAGGATCATAGGCAATTGCTCGGTTTCGGCAGCCCCGCCAGCTTGGCGGCCAGTTTGGCTGGGGTGCCCTTGAACAGACGGTTGAGGTGCAGGCTGTTGCCTTTTTCCGCGCCGAGTTTGAGCGCGGCGTACTTGATCAGCGGTCGCGTGGCCGGGGAGAGCTGGAACTCGGCATAGAAGGCGCGCAGCAAATGAATGATCTCCCAGTGCTCGGCTTCGAGGGCCAGTTCCTCCCGAGCCGCCAGGGCCTCGGCCACGGCTTCGCTCCAGTCCGCCAGATCGACGAGAAAACCGTCCTGGTCCAGCGCGATCTCGCGCCCTTCGACGATCAGGCTCATAACCAGCTGTTGACCCGCGTATAGCGACAGGTCAGCTCGACGAAGCCGGGATAGTCCAGTAGCTGGACGCGCGGCGGCAGGGCGGTGATCGAGCGTGCCTGAACGTCCTCTTGCAGGGCGAACAGCGCGACCTGCTCGGGAAGCTGGTGCAGCGCCAGGCACGGTTGGCTGCCGGGCTGTAACGCGTAGGTGGCGTCACCGGTCAACAGCAGGGCGTCGGCGTCGCCCAGCAGCGGCAGGCAACTGGCGAAGCGGCTGTCGCTGAACGGCGAATGAGAAAGCAGGTGCAGAGTAGCCATCAGAGGGTGATCACGTGGTCGTAGCGGTTGATCAGGGCGCGCAGGTCTGCATCGTCGAGGACCTCGACCGGCAGCGCCAGCGTCGATTCGGCGAGCTGGCGCTCGCTGAGGCTGCGTCGCGCAGCGAACAGGGCATCGATACCGAACAGCGGCAGTGCCTGCAGATTCGCGGTCAGATGCTTCTGTTCGACGGATGCCGCCAGCTGCGTGGGGGCGAGCTGGAATACGCCATCGTCGAGGAACAGCAGCCCCAGCGGTAGCTCGAAGGCGCCGCCAGCCAGCACGATATCCAGCGCTTCGCGGGCGGATGGGCCGGACCAGGGCGCCTGGCGGCTGATGATGAGCAGGGAGCGCGCCATCAGTGACCTCCGAAGCAGACGAGGCGATCGGCTTGCTGTGCCGCCTCGTGCAGTTGGCCCAGCCCGGATAGCTCCCAGCCGGCGGCGAGGTTTGCCGCGGGTCGCCGATAGCGCTGCGCCTCGCCGGCATCCAGCACACCGCGACGCAAGCCGGCCGCGATGCAGACCACGCCATCCAGTTGGTTGGCGGTGACGAAGCGGCTCCATTGTGCCGCGACATCCAGTTCGTCCTGGGCCGCGACGATGTTCGCCGAGGCGCTGTGTACGCCGTCCTGGTAGAAGAACAGGCGACTGATCTCATGGCCGCCAGCCAGCGTGGCTTCGGCGAAGCGCAGCGCGCGACGCGCGGCCGGTGAGTGGGGCGGGGCGAACAGGGCGATTACGAATTTCATCGGGGCACCATTGCGGAACAGCCGACATGATACGCCAGCCGGGCGTATGAAGAATCCGTCGTCGACCATTCCGGTGCTCGTCCGTCGGCGACGGTGCCGCGAGAATGTCAGAGTCTGCGACCGGGCAGGGAGGGGCGGTCGGGCGGGCCAGCATTGCTCGGGTCTTCGCCCCTCCGGTAGATTGGCCGGCTTTCTGCCCGGTACCGGGCCTGGCCGTCTGGATATCCCATGTCTGTTGCCGACGCTTCCGCTTTGCCTGATTCCGTCTACCGTCAGCCTGGCTTTGTGCCATTTCTGATCAGTCGCGTGCTGGCCATGTTCGCCGTGCAGATCCTCGCCGTCGTGGTGGCCTGGCAGGTGTACGACATGACTCGCGATCCGCTGTCGCTGGCCTATGTTGGCCTGGCGCAGTTCGTCCCGATGTTCCTGCTGCTGATGCCTGCCGGCGACCTGATCGATCGCTACGATCGCAAGCGCATCCTCGCCCTGAGCTGGGCGCTCGAGGCAATCTGCGCGGCGGCTCTGCTGTGGCTCTCGCTGAGCGGCGGGGCGGTGCTCAGCTTCTATATCGTGCTGGTGCTCTACGGCTGCGCCCGTGCGTTCACCGGACCGGCGTTGTCCAGCCTGTTGCCGCAGATCGTGCCGCGCGAGCGCCTGGCTGCAGCCATCGCCGCCAACAGCATGATCGTGCGCGGCTCCACTATCGCCGGCCCGGTGTTCGGCGGAGGCCTGTACGCAATGGGTGGCGGTGGGCTGACCTATGCGGCCTGCCTGCTGTTCTTCCTCGCGGCAATCGTGCTGTTGCAACGGGTACCGGTGCGCTACGGCGAGCCCATGCGGGCGCTGGAGGCTACCGCATGGCAGCGCTTCACCGCGGGCATCCGCTTCATTCGCTCGCGGCCGATCATCCTCGGCACCATCTCGCTGGACCTGTTCGCCGTGCTGCTCGGAGGCGTGGTCGCGCTGTTGCCAATCTACGCCCAGGAGGTGCTGGAAGTCGGCCCGACCGGCCTCGGTGCACTGCGCAGCGCCATGGCGCTGGGTGAGGTGATGGTGGGCTTCTACCTGAGCACGCGGCCGTTCAACCGCCATGTCGGCATGACCATGTTCATTGCCGTGGCGGTGTTCGGTCTCGCCAACATGGTCTTCGCGCTATCCAGCCTGTTCTGGCTGTCGTTCGCCGCGCTGTTCGTCGCCGGAGGTGCGGACATGGTGAGCATGTACATCCGCTCGTCGCTGATCCAGTTCTCCACGCCTGACGCCATGCGCGGACGCGTCAATGCCGTGAACATGCTGTTCATCGGTTCGTCCAACGAGCTCGGTGAGTTCCGCGCCGGTACCAGTGCCGCCTGGCTCGGTGCGGTACCGGCGGCACTGCTGGGCAGCTTCTGCACGCTGGCGGTGACCGGCGGCTGGATGCTCGGCTTCAGAAGCCTGCGACAGGTAGACCGCTTCGAGGATGCCTCGCCCGAGGCTCAGGCCTCGCGCGCCGGCTGAAACGCGACGGATTGATCGCCCAAACGAAAACACCCTGCGAAAGCGTTGCCTTCGCAGGGTGTCGGATTGCTCGCCGAAGCGGGCAGGTTTAGCGCTGAATCAGTCGTCGCCGCCGAAGATGCCCAGCAGCTGCAGGAGGCTGATGAACAGGTTGTACAGCGAAACGAACAGGCCGATGGTGGCCATGATGTAGTTGCGCTCGCCACCATGGATGATCGCGCTGGTCTGGAACAGGATGCAGGCCGAGGAGAACAGCACGAAACCTGCGCTGATCGCCAGCTGCAGCCCGGTGATCTGGAAGAAGAAGCCCGCCAGCATCGCACCGATCAGCACGAAGAAACCCGCAGTGATGAAGCCGCTGAGAAAGCTCATGTCCTTGCGGGTGATCAGCACGTAGGCCGACAGCCCGAAGAACACCAGTGCGGTCATCGACAGCGCCGAGCTGATCAGCTCACCACCGTTGGCCAACCCCAGGTACATGTTGAGGATCGGGCCGAGCGTATAGCCCATGAAGCCGGTCAGGGCGAAGGTGGACACCAGGCCCCATACCGAGTTGCGCAGCTTGGCGGTAAGGAAGAACAGGCCGTAGAAGCCGATCAGCACCACGAAGATATTCGGGTAGGCGGCGTTGGCCTGCATGGACAGGTATGCCACCAGGCCGCTGAACGCGAGCGTCATGGCCAGCAGCCCGTAGGTGTTGCGCAGGACCTTGCTGACCTCACGCTGTTCGACCTGCGTGTGGCTAAGCGCGTATTCGTGTTCGTGCATGGCGACACTCCTTGGATGAAATCAAGCCTGGGACGATTTGTCCCGGATCATAACAGAGGCAGTCCAGCTGCCTAGCATCAGTGTTTGACAGTGTATTTCTATCCGGTACTATTGCGCCCGCTTTATCCGGAAGTGTGGCCGAGTGGTTGAAGGCAGCGGTCTTGAAAACCGCCGAAGGGGAGACCCTTCCCAGAGTTCGAATCTCTGCGCTTCCGCCATCTGCAATCCTGAAGGCCCCGTACTCCGGGGCCTTCAGCGTTTATGAGGTGCGGAAAATTGGGTGAGAATGTTCCCATATTGTTCCCATCCGCATCTGACTTTTCCTGGCCCCCAGCGTCGAGCCCGACGTTCCGTTTGGTGCCTGTCCCACCGCGTACCCGTGATATCTCCATCCGGCTTGTGGCGCTGTTGGCAATCGGGCCGCCTGCGAGGCGGCCGCTGCTGCTAGAATCCGCGCCCCGACAAAAGGAGTTGTCGCCATGAAACGATTCAGACAGCCGGAGGCCTTCGCTCTGGTCCAGCAACACTACGAACCGCTGGTGTTCAACGCACGGATGGACTCGCCAACCACGGTGCGCGTAATGTTGCTCGATGAGGCCACCGGCGAATCCCTGCTGCTGACCGGACTGCCGTGCCGCATCTCGCTGTCGCGCGCTGAAATCGCTGGCTTGATCGCCTCCATCGATGCCGATGCCGCCGCGCTTCGGCCCGCTCTGCTGAACAAGCTCAAGCGTCCACGGCTACTCGGCTGATCGACCCGTTCCGCTTGTCCCGCCTGCCATCTCCAAGCCCGGCGCCAGCGAGCTCAACAGACGTCTGGTGAGAAACGGTGCCTGTTCCCTCAGCGAAAAGAGCTTGGGCGACAGCAGCCAGGTATGGGTGATGCCCATCAGGCTCGAATAGAGCAGCAAGGCCAGTGATCGCGCCGATCCTTCATCCGCGTGCGCCTTGGCAATCAGCTCTTCCAGCAACTGCACCATGGCACGGGTGAGCTTGCGTTCTCGTTTCAGGGTGCTCGCCATCTGCGCGGTGAGTTCGGTCTTGTTCAGCAGGATCTCGAAGGACTGTCGGTACCAGCGCTCGTCCAGCAGCAGGCGAAACCATTCGCCGACGAAGTGCTCCAGCGCAGCCTGCGGGCTGCCGGCCAGCTGGCGACTCTGCTCGATCAGCTGCTCCAGCGGCTCCTGGGAATAGGCCAGCACCGCTTCGTACAGCTCGTCCTTGCTCTTGAAGTGCCAGTAGATCGGGCCACGGCTGAAGCCGGCGGCCTCGGCGATCATCGCCAGGGTGGTGTTCGAATAGCCGTTGCGGCTGAACAGCTCCAGCGCCGCGGCGATGATCTTGAGGCGGGTCTGTTCGGCGTCTTCTTTGGTACGGCGCATGAGGCTCCTCGAAATGCGCGGCGGCCACGCAGCGTGCCGGCAAGGCCCGCTGCGTGGCAAGCCCTCACAGGGCGCCGTCGGCGGCCATCTGCATGTAGGTGGTTTCGAAGCGCAGCTTGAGATTGCCCTGATCACCGAGCGCGCCGGCCGGCATGGCGATGCCGACGAAGTCCGCCGAATCGGCACCGTCGCCCAGCAGGCCGTGGTCGAAGGAGAACTTGCGCACGCTGTCCATCGCTTCGTGGGCCGGTTCGCCGGAGATGAAGGCGACCGCTTCGGCTGGCTGATAGAACATGTGGGTGCCCTTGAGTTGCGCCTCGTAACCGGCCTGGTCGGTGCCGGAAGCTGCGCCCAGCTGGGCGCGCAGCTCGGCGCCTTGCGGCGTGTCGCTGGCCATGATCGCCATCACCTCGTACCAGGCGCCGGTGACTGCCTTGCCGAACGCGGGGTTGTCGGCCAGCGTCTCGCTGTTGACGATCAGCAGGTCCTTGACGTGGCCCGGCACGCTGGCCGAGTCGAAGACCTGATGTGCATCCGGTGTGGCGGCGACTTCCTGCAGCAGCGGACTCCAGGTCGCCACGTTGCGTACATCGGCCGTACTGAAGGCAGCGACGATGTCGGCGTCCGAGGTGTTGACCACCTGCACGTCCTTCTCCGACAGGCCTACGCTGTCCAGCGCCTTGGCCAGGATGTAATGCGACACCGACAGTTCCACTAGGTGCACCTGCTGGCCCTTGATCTGTTTGAGATCGCTGGTGCCCTTCATCACCAGGCCGTCGTTGCCGTTGGAGTAGCTGCCGACGATCAGCGCGGTGGTGTCGACTCCACCGGCCGCCGGAATCGACAGCGCATCCATGCTGGTGGCGACCACGCCGTCGAACTGGCCGGCGCTGTACTGGTTGATGGACTCGACGTAGTCGTTGATCTGGCTGATGTTCACCTCGATCCCGTACTTGTCGGCCCATTTCTTCATGATTCCCGACTCGTCGGCGTACTTCCAGGGCATCCAGCCGACGTAAATGGTCCAGGCCAGGTTGAAGGTCTTTTTCTCCTCCGCCTGGGCCAGCGGGGCGAGGGCGCCGAGGGCAATAGCCCCGGCGCAAAGCAGCTTTTTCATCATGGTGCCGTGCATGGCGGTACTCCCGGTTCAGAAGAACTTCAGATAGCGCTGGATTTCCCAGTCGGAAACATGGGTGTGGTAGGCATTCCATTCGTCGCGCTTGAACTCGACAAAGGCCTGGTACATGGCATCGCCGAACACCTGGCGCGACAGCGGGTCGGCCTCGAAGGCGTCGATGGCTTCGCTGAGGGTGCGCGGCAGGGTCTCGATACCCATCTGCGCGACCTCCCGTTCGCTGTAGTGATACATGTTCTCGCGGTGCGGCTGGCCGGGATCGAGCTTGTCGCGGATGCCCTCCAGGCCGGCGGCGAGGATCATCGCGGCACCGAGGTAGGGGTTGCAGCCGATGTCGGCGGCGCGGCATTCGACCCGCGCGCCCTGGGATGGAATGCGCAGCATGTTGGTGCGGTTGTTGTTGCCGTAGCAGCAGAACACCGGCGCCCAGGTCGAGCCGGACATGGCGCCCTTGCGGATCAGCCGCTTGTAGCTGTTGACCGTAGGCGCGATGACCGCGCAGATGGCCTTGGCGTGTTTCAGCACCCCGGCGATGAAGTGATAGGCCAGCGGGGTCACGCCGCAGCCGTAGGGGTCTTCGCCATCGACTTCGAACAGGTTCTTGCCGGTCTCGATGTCGGCGAGCGACATGTTGTAGTGCGCGCCGCTGCCGGTGCGGTTGGCCGAGGGCTTGGGCATGAAGGTGGCGAAGGCGCCGTGCTTGCGGGCGATCTCGCCCGCCATCATGCGGAAGAACACGAAGCGGTCGGCCATGCCGAGGGCGTCGGTGTACTTGAAATCGGTTTCGAACTGGCCGTTGGCGTCCTCGTGGTCGAAGGAGTAGACGCCCCAGCCCATCTCGTTCATCGCCTGCACCAGTTCGTCGACGATGGGCAGGTTGTCCATCAGCAGGCGCGGGTCGTAGCAGGGCTTGGCCATGTCGTCGCGCTCGGAAATGGGCGCGAAGCCGCCATCCGGGGTGTCCTTGAACAGGAAGAACTCGGTCTCGATGCCGAGGTTGAAGGTGTAGCCCAGCGCCGCAGCGGCTTCGGTCTGGCGCTTGAGGATGCCGCGCGAGCAGGCGTCGAAGGGCTTGCCGTCCAGGTAGAGGTCACTGGCGAACCAGGCGAGATCGCGGTTCCAGCTGCACTGGGTGGCGGTCGCCGGGTCTGGCATCGCGGCCACCTCGTTGTCGCTGATCTCCTGCGGGACGCCGTCCAGCGCCGCACCGGTGTAGAGCTCGGAGCCGCGGAGCATCTGGCCGAGATGGGCGATGGGGACGAACTTGCCCTTGATCACGCCGTGGATATCGACGTAGCTGGCCATCGCGTACTTCACACCCTTGTCCTGCAACTGCTGTTTCAACTCCTCGACGGAGGAGAGGGGAAAGCTGGTCATCGGCTTGCGCTCCTTGGAGTCATGAATGGCGGCCGGGGCCGCTGGCACGATTCCTTCATCCAATATACATGCCAGCGTGTATAGAAACGGGCCGACGCTGGTGCCGCCTGGCGCCCTATGCGCCACTGCAGGAGTCACGCAGATGATTGAAATAAAAAGGGAAAAGAAATTTTTTGCGCTGGGCGAAATGCGCCTCGAAAACGGCGAACGCCTGCGCAATGCGCGGCTCTGCTATCAGGTAGTGGGCACGCCGAACCGCGCGCGGGACAACCTGGTGCTGATTCCGAGCTACTACGGCGGCACACATTGGGGCAGCCTGCCCCTGCTTGGTGCGGATGGCCCGCTGGCAGGTGGCGATTACTGCGTGGTGCTGACAAACCTGTTCGGCGCAGGCTGGTCGACTTCGCCGAGCAACGCTGCGCCCGGTCAGGGCGCAGCGGACTTCCCGCGGGTTGGCCTGCTGGACAACGTGAGGGCGCAGAAGGCGTTGCTCGATCGGTTGTATGGCGACGACTGGCAGCTCGCCCTGGTCAGCGGCTGGTCCATGGGCGGCATGCAGACGCTGTTCTGGGCAATGGCTTATCCGGAACGGATGCGTGCCATCCTGCCGTTCTGCTGTACGGCACGCTGCTGGCCACATAACCGGGTGTTTCTCGAAGGGGTGAAGGCGGCGCTGTGTGCCGACGCCGCCTGGCTGGGAGGGCGCTACAGCATGCCGCCGGAACGCGGGCTGCGGGCGTTCGGCCGTGCCTATGCCGGCTGGGCCTATTCGCAGGCGTTCTATCGTCATGAGCTGTGGCGCGAGCTGGGTTTCGAGAGCCTTGAGGCGCTGCTCGACTACTGGGAGCAGGATCATCTGGAGCAGGACGCCAACGACCTGCTCTGCGTGCTGCATACCTGGCAATCGGCCGACCCCGCCCGCAGTTTCGCTGCCGGCTCGCTGGCCGAAGCGCTGGGGCGCATCCGTGCGCGGACCATCCTGATGCCCGGCAGCAGCGATCTGTATTTCACCGTCGAGGATGCCCGCCACGAGGCCGCGCTGATTCCGGGTGCCGAGCTGCGGGTGCTCGAATCGGACTGGGGCCATTGTGCCGGTGGGCCGGGCCGCAGCGCGGCGGCCATGCGCCAGGTGTTCGCGGCAATGGCCGAACTGCTTGGCCGCTAGCCTTCAGCCGGCCACGGCGCTGAGTTTGGCCAGTTGCTCGAGGTCGGTCTGCATGCCGGAGGTTTCGCGGATGCGGGCGAGGATCTCGCGCTTGAGCTCAGTGAATTCCGGCGCGAGCTTCATGTCCTGGTGGCGCTGGGCCGGCAGCGGCACCTCGTAGATGGAATCGATGCGCCCGGGGCGGGGCGCCATCAGCACGATGCGGCTGCCCAGATAGATGGCTTCTTCGACATCGTGGGTGACGAACAGGATGGTGCTTTTCTCCAGCCGGTGCACGTGACGGATCAGGTCGTGCATGACTTCGCGGGTTTGCGCATCCAGCGCGCCGAACGGCTCGTCCATCAGCAGTGTCGCGGGTTTGGGCAGCAGGGCGCGGGCAATGGCAACGCGTTGCTGCATGCCGCCGGAGAGCTGGCTGGGGTAGGCATCGGCGAAGCGCGTCAGACCCATCAGGTTGAGCAGGGCATCGGCGCGGCCGGCGGCGGACTCCACGTCTCCATCGTGGCGCACGGTATCGCCGATCACCTTGAGCTGGCGGCAGAACTTGATGTTCTGCATCACCGTCAGCCAGGGGTAGAGGCTGTAGTGCTGGAAGACCATGGCGCGGTCGACGCCGGGGCCGTCGATGGGCCTGCCGTCGAGCAGGATCTCGCCGCGACTCAGCGTCTCCAGGCCGGCGATGATGCGTAGCAGGGTGGACTTGCCGCAGCCCGAGGCGCCGACGAAGGTGACGAACTCGTTGGGCTGGATGTCCAGGTCGATCGACTGCAGCGCCTGCACCTCACGGCGCCCGCTGACGAAGGTCTTGCCGACCTGGCGTACACGAATCTTGGCATCGGACATGGTCATTTCCTCATCCAGGGAAAGGCGCGGCGGTGCAACCAGCGGAAGGCCTGATCGGTGATCAGGCCGATGAGACCGATCAGCAGGATGCCGGCGAAGATCTTGTCGGTGTGCATGTAGCGCTGCGCCTTGAGGATGGCGTAGCCGAGGCCGGAGTTGGCCGCGACCAGTTCGGCTACCACCAGGTAGGTCCAGGCCCAGCCACAGGTGATGCGCAGGGTGTCGAGCAGCGCCGGCTTGGCCGACGGCAGGATCACCAGCTTGACGATCTCGCTGCGGTTGGCGCCCATGGTCTGCGCCGCCTCGATCTGCGCCATGGGTACGCGGCGCACGTCTTCTGCGACCATCAGCACCATCTGGAAAAAGGTGCCGATGAAGATGATCAGCACCTTGGAGCCTTCGTCGATGCCGACCCAGAGCATCACCAGCGGAATGAAGGCCACGGCCGGCATATAGCGGATGAAGTCGGTAAGCGGTTCGAGAAAGGCCTGCACCGGCCGGTACGTGCCGATGTACAGCCCCAGCGGCAGGGCGATCAGTGCCGAGGCGCCGAAGCCCGCCATGACACGCCAGACGCTGATGCCGATGTCTCCCAGCAGACCCTCGCTGGTCCACCAGCGGCCGATGCGCTCGAGCACTGCGCCGGGGCTGGGCATGAACATCGGGTCGGCCAGACCAAGGGCGGTCCACAGCCACCAGACGACGAAGGGCAGGCTCAGCCCGGCGCCGGTGAGCAGCCAGGCGCTGCGCCGCGAGAGCTCGCCGCGAATGCGCCAGAAACTGCCTCTGCGGACCACCGGTTCGGCTCGTGCGACGGGTGCTGTGGTGTGTCGTTGTTGAGCGGCGGGGGCAGCGGAGGGAATGCTGATCTGTGCGGTCATGCGGGAACCTCCTCTGTAGCGGTAGGCACATCCAGTTCGACGCGCTGCCAGCCGCCGGCCGCCGGATAACGGCCGAGCGCGGCGAGGTCCGCGGCGGGAAGACTGGCGGGGTCGGCGAAGTTCCAGTAGCTCGACAGCAGAGCGTCGCCGACGCGGCCGGGCAGCGTCGAATGGGTGATCTGCCAGGGTGTGGCGCCGTTGCGGTGGCGGCCGAAGGACAGCTCGCAGGCCAGCAGCTGCGGCCGCAACGCGGGGCCGATGGCGGCCAGCTGTTCACGCAGATGCCCCGAGCTGGCCGGCAGCAGAATCGGCCGCTCGGCGGCGAACAGGAAGTAGTCGCCCGCTACCAGCAGGCAGGCCTGGCGGGCTGGCTGCTCCGACGCGCGCAGCCAGATCCCCCAGTTTCGCCCCTGCGATTCCGGCAGGCGCTGCCAGATTTCGTGATAGCTGCCGTCCAGCCCGTCTTCCAGCAGCCGTTCCGGGGTCTCGAAGCGCATCAGGCCGATATCCGCAGGCCCGCCCGGCGGTTGGAAGTCGATCAGGCGATGCCACTGGCAGATATCGCCGTTGACCTCGGTGATGCCGGCAAAGCCGGCCTGTTCACTCAGCGCCAACTGCTGGGCATGGCTGCAGGTTTCAAGCGAAGCTGCCGGTGCCACGGGTTGACCCCCCGGCAGACGCAGGTCGGCGTGCAGGCTGGCGGTCTGCAGCCAGTAGACTTCGCTGGTTTCGTCGCGCAGGCCGGCCGTGGTGGTCAGCAGGCGGCGGCGCCAGACGCCGAGATAGGCATCGGGAACGGTTTTCATGGGTAATGCTCCGCAAATAGCGTGCTTCGAACGCGATCAGGCCGGGGGGTCATGGCGATCCCTCCAGCTGGCTCAGCAGCCGATGGCTGTCGATCACGCTGCCGAACAGGCCGCCTTCCACCTCGATCATCGCCAGCGCAGCCGCATGCAGTTGCGGGTCGGACGAGGCGCAGGCATCGCGGACGGTCAGGCAGTCGAAGCCAAGGTCGATGGCCTGGCGCAGCGTCGAGGCCACGCAGACCTCGGTGGTCACGCCGGTCAGGATCAGCCGCTCGATACCGCGACGGCGCAGGATCAGTTCGAGATCGGTATGGGCGAAGGCGCTGTAGCCCGGCTTGTCGATCACCGGCTCGCCGGCGCGCGGTTGCAGCTCGTCGATCAGGTCGTGACCGAATTCGCCGCGCACCAGCAGGCGGCCGAGGGGGCCGGGGCTGCCGATGGCAGCGCCGGTGGCCTGGGCGCGGCGGCGTTTGGGCTCGGGCAGGTCGGAAAGATCCGGTCGATGGCCTTCACGGGTGTGCACCACCAGCATGCCCACGCCGCGCGCGCGATCCAGCAGCGCCTGGATCGCCGGGATCGGCGCGCGCAGGCGGCTGACGTCCATGCCGGCCTGGTCGGCGTATCCGCCCAGCGCGCAGAAGTCGCGCTGCATGTCGATCACCAGCAGCGCCGTATGCTCGGGGACCAGCGGGTTCGTCGTCAGGCTCACAGGGCGAACTCCTTGCACACCGCGGCGGCGATGCCTTCGACGATGTCGTGGGCCAGCCGCTGGCCTTTCGCCGCGCTGGAGCCTCTGGCCGAGGACAGCACCCCGGAGGGCGGCACCCATTCGGTACGGGTGGGGTACATGTCGTAGGGCGGAAAGTCGGCCGGGGCGTCGTCGGGAATCTTCTCCAGCGCGACCAGTTGCGGATGGAAATGCAGCATCAGCGAGGTCTCGATCACCGCGGCATGCTCCAGCGCGAAACCGGGAAAGCCTTCCGGGAAGATGTCGGTCAGGGTCTGCTCGTGGCAGAAATCCCAGTGCTCCAGGCGCATCACCTCCAGCCCGGCGTCCGGCCCTAGATCGCGCAGCGCCAGCTGGATGCCCTCGGCGACGAACCACTGGTTCTCGTAATGGCCGAGCACCAGCACCAGGCGGCGCACACCGTGGCGATGGAACTCACGCACGGCGTCGCGCACCAGGGCGCTCAAGGTCGTGCCATCCAGGCTGGTGGTACCGCAGAAGTGCTGGCCGCCGCCGCATTTCGGTTGCGACTTGTAGCCGTATGACAGCGCCGGTGCTACCAGCCCGCCGACTCGTGCCGCCACGTCGGCGCTGATGGCACTGGCCAGTAGCGCGTCGGTGCCCAGCGGCAGGTGCGGGCCATGTTGCTCGGTGGCGCCGCAGGGCAGAAAGACCACGGCGCCTTCGCGCACGCGGCGTTCGTAATCGACCCAGCTCAGTTGATCCATGTGCACGGTCATGCGCAGGTGCTCCTTGTCGCGATTGAAAGGGGACGTTCCGGCCAGCCGGCGATCAGCGCGGCGGTGGTGATCAGGGCGGCGCCGAGCCATTCGTTCGGGCCGATGGCGTGGCTGCCGAACCAGGCGGACGACAGCACCGCGGCGATCAGCTCGAACACCACCAGCACCGCGGCGCGGCCGGCTTCCAGATGAGTCAGGCCGTACTGCACGGCGGCCATGCTGACCAGCCAGCCGAGGGCGAGCAGGGCGATCTGCCAGCTCAGGGTCAGATCCAGGGGCGGAAGTGGCTGGCGCAGCAGTAGGCAGAACAGCCCACCGAGCAGCGCGCTGCCGACGAAACTGACCAGCGCCTTGCTCGCCAGCGGCACCCGGTCGGCGGCGCGAGTGGCGAGGTTGTTGAGGCTGAAGGCGAGGCCAGCGGAAAGCGCCAGCCAGTCGTTCGCGCCGGGCGCGGCCAGCGCTTCGCTCGTGACGCCGAGGGTCAGGCCGATGCCGAGCATCGCCAGTCCGAGGGCGAACAGCCGCGTGCCGCTGAGGCGTTCGCCCAGCAGCAGCCAGCCGCCGACCATCGCCCACACCGGCGCCAGGTAGAACAGCAGCATCACCCGCACCACGTTGCCATCGGCCAGGGCGGTAACCAGGGCGGCGGTCGCCCAGCCACCGCACAGGCCCATGGTGAGCACCTGGCGATACTGGCTCGCCCACTGGCGGCGCTGCTGCCAGAGTACCGGCAGCGCCAGCAGGCTGAGCAGCGAATAGGTCAGCAGCACCAGCGGCATCCCGGCCAGGCCGCGGGCTGCGAAGAACTGCAGCGGCAGCCAGCCCAGCCCCCACATGATGGCGCCGCCGATCAGCATGCCCTGTGGCATCAGGCTGTTCATGCGCCCATCCAGGAGCCGCCGTTGGGCCCGAGCAGCTGTCCGGTGAAATAGCTCGCCTGCGGCGAAAGCAGGAAGACGATGGCCGCCGCGACTTCCTCCGGCGTACCCAGGCGCGCCATGGGGATCGCCAGCTCCTTGGCCATCCACTCGTCGCTCATGTGCTCCGGGCTGACCATCGCTGTGGCGATGGGGCCGGGTGCGACGCCATTGATGCGGATGCCGTCTACAGCGAACTCGCGGGCCAGTGAGCGGGTCAGGCCGATCACCCCGGCCTTGGCCGTGCAGTAGGCGGCGTACTGTTCGCGGCCGAGAAATCCGAGGTCCGAGGCGACATTGACGATGGCGCCGCTGCGCCGCGGCTGCATCTGTGCCAGTGCATGGCGGCAGCAGCGGTAGACGCCGGCGAGATCGACGCCCAGCACCCTTGCCCAGTCCGCCTCGCTGGTTTCGAGAAAGGGCTTTTCCAAGATCACCCCGGCGTTGTTGACCAGCAGATCCAGCGGTCCCTGCGCCTCGATGGTCTCGAACATTGCCGCGACCGCGGCCGGATCGCTGACATCGGCCTCGATGGCCCAGGCGCAGCCGCCACTGGCGATGACCTGCTCGACCACTCGTTCCGCCAGGTCGTGTTGATTGCGATGGTTGATCCAGACCCGCGCGCCTTCGGCGGCCAGCGCGAGTGCGGTGGCACGGCCGATGCCGGTCGCGGCGCCGGTGACCAGAGCGGTCTGCCCGGTAAGGATGGCAGCCATCAGTGCATCACCTCGCCGTGGCTGACCGACAGCGCCTGGCCGGTCAGGGCGGCGGCCAGCGGTGAGCCGAGGAACAGGAAGGTGCCGCCCAGATCGGCCGGTGTCAGCAGCTCCGGAATGGCCTGGTTGGCGAGTATCGCCGCGAGCTCGGCGCTGTCGCTGCGGCCGTTGGCGTCCGCCATCACCTTCAGCGAGCGCATGGCCGCATCGGTGCCGATCCAGCCGGGGCACACCGCGTTCACCCGGATGCGCCGCGGGCCCAGCTCCCAGGCCAGCGAGCGGGTCAGGCCGACCACCGCGTGCTTGCTGGCGACATAGGCGGAAAAGCCCGGCACGCCTTTCAGTCCCCAGATGGAGGCCTGGTTGATCACGCTGGCGCCGGCGCGCAGGCGTGGCAGCAATGCGCGGGTCAGGCGCTGCATGGAACCGACGTTGTTCTCCAGAAGGGCCGACCAGCGCTGATCGGCCTCGAAGCTGCACTCGCCCAGCGGCGTGGCGTACTCGACGCCGGCGTTGTTGATCAGCACATCGGCGTTGAGGCCGCGGCAGGCGAGGTCATCGGCGTACTGCTGCACCGCCTGCCGATCACCCAGGTCCAGTGCGGTGCAGTGCAGCAGCGTCTCGCCAGCGAGTTCGTCGGCGAGCCGGGCGAGGGCGTCGGCGTCACGGTCCAGCAGCTCCAGGGTGGCGCCGGCAGCGGCGAAGCTCTGCGCCAGGCCCCGCCCGATGCCCCCGGCGGCGCCAGTGATGACCACGCAACGGCCTCGGTAATCCAGTGCCTTGTGCATGTCACACCGCCGTCAGGAACGAGACGCCCACGGCGCCGTAGAAGTTGTCGGCCTTGTTCGGCCCTTCGCTGACCACCCCGTAGTCATCGTCCAGCACGCGGCGTACGCGGTAGCGGTGGAAGCTGCCGAGCAGCTTGCGCATCGGGATGACCTGGTTGTAGGTGCTGCCGTACAGCTCGGCGTGCAGCTTGGGCAGGCGATACCAGGGCGCCACCGGCTTCTCGTGGTGGGCGTTGTGGAAGGAAAAGTTGAGCAGCAGCAGGTTCAGCGCCGGCCAGCGCTCGGAAACCACGTTGCTGTAGGTGTTCTGCTGCTCGTAGCTGCGGTCGCGGCGCTTGTCCTCCGGCAGCTTGCCACCGTCCTCCAGCACGGCGAAGGCCTCGTAGGTGTGCTGATAGGCATCGGCGAAACGCAGCACGCTGAGCATGATCATCCAGGCCACGGCGTAGAGCAGCACGACCTTCGGCGAGAGCACCGCGAGCCCGGCAAAGAGCAGTGCGCGAATGGCCAGCACCGCGGCGACCTTGCCGCGCCGGGCGCGGTGCTTGTCGTTGTCGGTGATGAAGGGCAGGGCGATCACATAGAAATGCATGATCAGCTCCACCGCCGGCACATAGGCCCATTCCAGCGCCAGCACCAGCTTCTGGAACCACAGCGGGCGTGCCTTGAGGAAGGCCTTGCTGTCGAAGGTGATCACGTCGGCGCGGTCGACGTGGTGGCGCATGTGCTTCTTGCGCAGGTCCTGGAACTCGGCGTAGCAGCTGCCGCACAGCCAGCTGCAGACATTGCCGGCCCATTCGTTGTGCTTGGGCACGCTGAAGATGGCGCCGTGGGCGAATTCGTGGATCAGGTAGGCGGCGATGATCATGCCGTGGGCCAGCAGCAGCGTGCCCAGCGCGTTCAGCCAGCCGTTACCGGCGAACAGCAGAGCCAGGCCGCCGCCGTAGGCGAGCGCGGTATAGAGGATCGCCAGCGTGTTGGGCAGGCGGCCATCGGCGTAACGGTACAGAGGTTTGGCAGTCATGGTTTTTCTCCAGCACAGGCGGGCGACGGCCCGCCCGGCGTCGGCTTACTGGGCGAGCGCTTCGGTGAATTGGGCGTCGTAGGTCTGGCTGAAATCCGGGATGGTCGGGATCTGCCCGTTGTCCTTGAGCAGCTTGGCGATGATCGCGCCGCTACCATGGAAGGAGTGGGTGTCGTCGCCTGGGGTGAAGCTCTTGCCCATCTCCGCAAGGGGGATGTTGTAGGCGCCGGCCATCTGCTCGACGGCTTCTTCGGCGCTGACGCCGAGCACCTCGCCGATGATCTTCGCCGACTCCTCGGGGTGCGCCTGCATGTAGGCCAGGCCGTCGAGATAGCCCTGGATCATCGCCTTGATGGCGGCGGGCTTCTTGGCGATCACCGCCTCGTCGAAGACCAGCACGTCGGTGATCAGCCCTGGTGCGTCCTTGGACGAATAGACCACCTTGAATTTGTCGCCGCCGCCCATGGAGAGGATCTGCGAGACGTTGGGCTCGTAGGTCACGCCGACCGGCAGGTTGCCCGAGGCCATGGCGCCGGGGATGCCTTCCGGAGTCATGTTGACGGCGTCGATGTCCTTGTCGCTCATGCCGTTCTGCTGCAGCGCGTAGGCCAGCAGGAAGTCGGAGGGCGACAGCGGGTTGAAGCCGACCTTCTTGCCCTTGAAGTCGGCGATGGACTGGATCGACGCGTCGGCGACGATGGCGTCACCGCCGTTGGAGAAGTCGATGGGCATCACCACCCGGTGCTTCAAGCCCTTGGCGACCGAGGCCACTACCTGATCGTAGGTGAGCATGCCACCGTCCAGCGCGCGGCTAACCATGGCGGTGGGAATCAGCGCCGGGTCGTTGAAGAACTGCAGGTCCACGTCCAGGCCGTGGGGCTTGAATAGGTCGAGCTTGTCGGCGACATAGAAGGGGCCATAGCCGGCCCAGACCACGGTGCCGATCTTCAGCTTCTCGGCGGCCTGGCTGGCCAGCGGTGAAAACAACGTCGCGACGGCCAGGCCGGCGGCGAGGAGGGTCTTGTTCAGCGAGCGCAGTGTGGACATGGCGTGATTTCCCTACACATTGGAATGACAGGCACGGGATGACATCGCGTCTCCCGGGCTTTTATCCCTCCGTGTAGTCCCGTCCCTGGGACCGGAGAACTCTCGGACCAGCGCCCACTCCCTGTGAGCCGGAACCCTAGTTCTCCTTGAAGTTGCTCCTGATTGTGCCAAGCGTCATGAGTGCCGGAGGCGACTCATCCCGTGCAAGGGGGATAGAGCAGGTTGCGTGCCAGATGCGGTGGCTGGCAGCGAACTCGTGGAGTTTCAATGAGTTGCAGCCAGCGCCGGAGCCAACACGGGTGGCGCGCCGGCACGGCGCTGCTCACTAATGGGGAGGCTTGCTCCGCGATAGTGCGGATGGTGCAGCTGACGACACCGTTCCGGCCCAACCGCCGCCACGGGCCAGGCGGCGCATGGGGCGGTCAGCCCGTTACGGCTTGGCAGAGGTCAGATTGGCACCGGCGCATCCTCGCGCAGCAGGCCGTCGCGCTTGAGGGTCTGCCAGAACTCGCGGGGCACCTGGGCGTTGAAGTAGTCCATGTACTGCCGGGGACGCTCGGGATTGGCCGTGCCCGGGATGACCGAGGCGACCACCGGGTTGGCCAGGCAGAAGTGCAGGGCGGCGGCCCGCAGATCGACGCCGCAGCGCTCGGCAGCGGCCTTGAGCTGCTCCCTGCGCTGGGCGACCTGTGGTGGGATCTGGTCGTACTCATAGTGATCGCCACCGGCCAGGACGCCGGAGTTGAACGGTCCGCCAACGACGACGCCAACGTCGCGTGCCTGGCAGGTCGGGAACAGGGTGTCCAGCGCCTCGTCGTGCTCCAGCAGCGAGTAGCGGCCGGCCAGCAGGAACACGTTCGGGTCGCTCTGCTCCAGAGCCAGGCGGCATGGCTCGACCAGGTTGACCCCCAGGCCCCAGCCGCGAATCACGCCTTCATCGCGCAGCTGGGTCAGCGCCTTCGCCGCGCCGTTCATGGCCTGCTGGAAGTACTCGCGCCATTGCGGGCCCCATTGGTCTTCGGAAACGTCGTGGATGAACACCACATCGAGGCGATCGACGCCCATGCGCTCCAGGCTGTCCTCGATGGAGCGGCGTGCGCCGTCGGCCGAATAATCCGGCACGCGCTTGTTGGGCAGCTCGTCGACGAAGGGCTTGGCGTTTTCCGGCTGGCTGGCCGGCTGCAGCAGGCGCCCGACCTTGGTGCTCAGGACGTACTCGTCACGCGGCTTGCCACTCAGCAGGCGCCCGAAGCGCTGCTCGGCGAGGCCCGCGCCGTAGTGCGGCGACACGTCGTAATAGCGAAAGCCGGCGTCCCAGGCGGCATTGAGGGTGGCGTCGGCGGTTTCTTCGCTGAGCGGATGGAACATGTTGCCCAGCGGTGCGCCGCCGAGACCGATGCGTGGCAGGGTGATACGCATGGAGTCCTCCTTCGGATGCAGATGGTGCCGACCGGAGTCGGCGTGGCTCTGCATCGGAGGTCGGCCCGGCGCTGGATGTTCCGACAATGCGACGGGATGGCCGCAGTGCAACCCCGTCGCTCCTCGTCTGCCTCAGCTGCGACGCTTCAGATAGGTGCGCCAGCCGCCAAGTTCGGTGATGTCCTGGGCGCCGTCCAGGCCGTAGGGCTCGCAGATAAAGCCTGTTTCCCAGCGGCCGTCGGCGAGCTGCACCTTGCCCAGGCCGAGCGGTGCCGGAATGCCGGTGAGAAAGGAGCCGAGCTCCTGGCTCGGCAGCTCCCAGACTTCAACCTCGACGGCCGCTCCGCCTTCGGCGACGCGAACCATGCCCGGGCGCAGCGGTGGCCCGCCGGCCAGCGCGTAGAGCTTGTAGTCCGGCGAGCTGCGGGTGGTTTCCAGCAGCCGTCCGCCACGCTGCCTGAGCTGCCAGTTCAGCGGCAGGCCGTCCAGGTGCGCTCCGCAGACCACCACGCGGGCGCGGTCGTTGCGTGCCGGATTCCGGGGCGGCGGGGTAATGAGCGCGTTGCCGCCGATCAACTTCAGCCCTGTCTGATGCTGCAGCGCATCGGCCAGGCTCAGCAGGTACTGGTCGGTGAACACCCGGCCGAACAGCGTCACGCCCCAGGGCAGGCCGTTGTGCATGGTGGCTGCCGGCACCGCGACAGCGGCGTAGTCGAGCATGTTCATGAAGTTGGTGTAGTAGCCCAGGTCCGAATTGCGCTTGACCGGCTCGGCGTGAAGTTCGGCGAGCGTCACCGGGCGCGGGTAGGCGGGCGTCAGCACACAATCGACCTCGGCCATCGTGCGGCCGCAGACGGCCTTGAGTTGCTGCAGGCGGTATTGCGCCTGGAACAGCTGCACGGCGGTGGTGCCGGGAGCTTTTTCCAGTACGGCCTTGATCACCGGTAGCACGGCATCCGGCTGCTGCTCGATCAGCGCGCCCGCCACGCTATAGCGTTCGGCGACCCAGGGGCCTTCGTAGAGCAGGCGTGCAGCTTCAAGAAAGGGCTCGAAGTCAATCTCAACCGGCTCGCCGCCGAGGGCTTTCAGATGCTCGATTGTGGCGGCGAACAACGCCGGGCTTTCCGCGCAGCCGAGAAATTCCGGGTGCTGGGGTATGCCGAAGCGGAAGGTCTTGATCTGGCCGAAGGCCGAGCCGTCATTCCACAGCGGGTTGCTGCGGCTGTACTCGTCGCGCGGATCGAGCCTGGCGGTGAGCGCCAGCAGCTGACTGGCTTCGGCCGCTGTCGCGGTGAAGAAGGTCACGCAGTCCAGCGTACGGCAGGCCGGGACAACGCCGGCGGTGGAGATCAGCCCCTTGCTGGCTTTCAGGCCCACCAGGTTGTTCAGTGCCGCCGGCACCCGGCCGGAACCGGCGGTGTCGGTGCCCAGGGCAAAGGAACAAAGCCCGAGCGCCACGGCCAGCGAGGAGCCGGCACTGGAGCCGCCGGAGGGGTAGTCCGGGTGCACGCTGTTGCGGCATTCGCCATAGGGCGAGCGGGTGCCGTTGAGGCCGGTGGCGAACTGGTCGAGGTTGGTCTTGCCCAGCGGCACCGCGCCGAGGGCGATCAACTGATCGACGATGGTGGCGCTGGTCTCGGGCGTGTAGGCATACGCCGGACAGGCAGCGGTGGTGGGCACGCGGGCGAGATCGATGTTGTCCTTGATGGCGAAGGGCACGCCATAGAGCGGCAGCTCGGCGGGCGTCTTGCCGTCGAGGGCGGCCAGATACGGCTCGAGCTCCGCGGCCGTCATCAGGTGGATGAATGCGTTGAACTCAGGGTTCAGTTCCGCAGCCTTGTCGCGCAGGGCAATGATCAGCTGGCGCGGGGTGATGTCCCCGGCGGTGTAGGCGGCACTCAGGGTGGCGAGGCGCAGGTCAAAAGTCGTGGTCATTTCATGTCCCTCGTTGGGTGGAAAACGGCAAAGCCTTTCCCACCGCGATGTTCGTTGTCGGCCCGGTGGGCCGGTGGGTGGACTGGTGAAGCGCTGTCCACCCTACGGTTGCTTCGGGTGCCGAGGGGCCTCACGCCTCCTCGATCACCACCACCCGCTGGCCAGCGCGCACCGGCGACCCTGGCTGGGCGCGGACTTCCTTGACCACGCCGGCGACCGGCGCGGTGAGCGGGATTTCCATCTTCATGCTCTCAAGGATCACCAGCACGTCGCCGGCCTCGACCCGCGCGCCCTCGGCCACCGACACCTGCCAGAGGTTGCCGGCAATGTGGCTTTCGATGCCGTGCTGGCCGGTGCCGAGCGCGGCGTCCTCGCCGAGGTCGGCGGCGATTTCCTCGCTCTCGAAGTGCGCCTGGCCCGATTCGATCCAGCGCTGGCGCTCGGCGTCGAAGGCGCCGCGCTGCTGGCGGCGGAAGGCGTCGATGCTGTCGGCTTCGGCGGCAAGAAAGTCCTGGTAGTCGGACAGGCGCAGCTCGGTGTGCTCGATCTTCAGCGGGTAGCGGCCCAGCGGGAAATCGCGGCGGATCCTCACCAGCTCCTCCGCCGAGACCGGGTAGAAGCGGATCTGGTCGAAGAAGCGCAACAGCCACGGCTGGCTGCCGAACGCCTCGACCGCGCGGTAGCGGTTCCACATCTGCAGGGTGCGGCCGACGAACTGGTAGCCGCCCGGGCCTTCCATGCCGTAGATGCACATGTAGGCGCCGCCGATGCCCACCGAGTTCTCCGCGGTCCAGGTACGCGCCGGGTTGTACTTGGTAGTGACCAGGCGGTGGCGCGGGTCCAGCGGGGTGGCCACCGGCGCACCGAGGTAGACGTCGCCCAGGCCCATCACCAGGTAGCTGGCGTCGAACACGGTCTGAAACACCGCCTCGAGATCCGGCAGGTCGTTGATGCGGCGGATGAACTCCAGGTTGCTCGGGCACCAGGGCGCGTCCTTGCGCACTGTGGTCATGTACTTCTCGATGGCCAACTGGCAGGCCGGGTCGTCCCAGGACAGCGGCAGGTGGACGATGCGCGAGGGCACCTTCAGGTCCTGCGCGGCGCACACGGCATCCCACAGGCCGGCGACGATCTCCAACAGATCCTCCAGCGCCAGGGTCTCGGGCTGGTAGTGCACCTGCAGGGAGCGGATGCCGGGCGTCAGGTCGATCACCCCGTCGAGCTGCTTGGCTTCGAGGGCCTGCATCAGCGCATGGCCACGGAAGCGCAGCACCAGGTCCAGCTCCGGCGCGCCGATTTCCAGCAACAGGTGGGTGTCGCCGGAGAGGCGGGCGACCAGGCGGCTGTCCGCTTCACCGATATCGAGCACGATGGGTGACTGCAGCGCCACCGGCGTGGCGACCACGGCCGCCGGCGCGAGGCTGGCGCACTCGGCATCGGCGGCCTTGGCCAGCTGGCGTGCGGTCAGCACGTCCACCGGCACGAAGCGCACCTTGTCGCCGGCCTTGAGCTGGCCGAGCTGCCACAGATCCGCCTCGATGATGGTCACCGGGCAGACGAAGCCGCCCAGGCTCGGGCCGTCCGGGCCGAGGATCACCGGCATGTCGCCGGTGAAGTCCACCGCGCCGATGGCGTAGGGGTTGTCGTGGATGTTCGATGGGTGCAGGCCGGCCTCGCCGCCGCTCTCGCGCACCCACTCGGGTTTCGGGCCGATCAGGCGCACCCCGGTGCGGCTGGAGTTGAAGTGCACTTCCCAGTCGGTGGCGAAGAACTTGTCGATATAGCCTTCGGTGAAGTATTCCGGCGCGCCGTGCGGGCCGTAGATCACCCGCAGCTCGCGCCCCGCCGGCAGGGCGCTGCACAGCTCGGCGGCGAGCCTGGCGCCGGCCGACGAGTCGCTCAGCGGTGCCAGGTGCAGCACGTCGCCGGCGCGCAGGGCGCGGCCACCGTGGCCGCCGAACTGGCCGAGGGTGAAGGTGCTCTTGCTGCCCAGATACTCCGGCACCTGCACCCCGCCGCGCACGGCCAGGTAGGAGCGCGCACCGGCGCCGGCAATAGTGCCGATGGTCAGGGTGCGGCCGGCCGGGACGAAAATGGCGGTGCACATCGGCTGTTCGACGTCATCGAGCTTCACGGGGATCGCGGCGCCGGTCAGCGCCACCACCGCGTCGGTGTTGAAGCGCAGGATCGGCCCGCTCATGGTGATTTCCAGCCCGGCGGCGTCCTCGGGGTTGCCGAGCAGGGCGTTGCCCAGGCGCAGCGCGCGGCTGTCCATCGGGCCGGACGGCGGCACGCCCACCGCCCAGTAGCCGAGGCGACCGGGGAAGTCCTGCACGGTGGTCTGGGTGCCGGCGCTGATGACCTCGAAGGTGTTGGCCGAATAGCGCAGACCTTCCAGGCAGCGGGTCCAGGGCGTGCCGAGGGCGAAGGGTGCAAAGCCGAGGATCTGGCGCAGGTAGTCGCGGTTGGTTTCCACGCCGTAGAGCAGGGTGTCGCCGAGGGCGGCGTCCAGCGCGACGCGGGCCGCTTCGCGGCTCGGCGCGAAGCTGATGACCTTGGCGATCATCGGGTCGAAATACGGCGGGATCTCGCAGCCGGCCTCGACCCAGGTGTCGATGCGCAGACTCTTGCCGTCGGCGGCCGGGAAGGCCACGGCGGTCAACAGGCCCGGGCTCGGCTGGAAGTCGCGGCCCGGGTCCTCGGCGTAGACGCGCGCCTGGATCGCGTGGCCGCTCGGCTTGAGATCCTTCACCAGCTCGGCCAACGGCGGCAGGTCGCCGGCGGACAGCTCGATCATCCAGCGCACCAGATCCACGCCCCAGACCTGCTCGGTGACGCCGTGCTCGACCTGCAGGCGGGTGTTCACCTCGAGGAAGTAGAAACGCTCGGCTTCGGCGTCGTAGACGAACTCGACGGTGCCGGCGCTGCGGTAGCTGACCGCCTTGGCCAGGGTGATTGCCGCCTGGCACAGCGCCTCGGCCATGCCGGTCGGCAGGTTCGGCGCCGGGGTTTCCTCCAGCACCTTCTGGTTGCGCCGCTGCACCGAGCAGTCGCGCACGCCGAGGGCGATGACTTCGCCGGCGCCGTCGCCGAACACCTGCACCTCCAGGTGGCGGGCGCGCTCGATGTATTTCTCGATGAACACGCCCGAGTCGCTGAAGTTGTTCTGCCCCAGGCGCTTGACCGCGTCGAAGGCCTCGGCGAGCTCCGCCGCCGAGCGGCACACGCGCATGCCGATGCCGCCGCCGCCAGCGGTGCTTTTCAGCATCACCGGGTAGCCGACCTGTTCGGCGGCGTTGAGCGCGGCCTTCACGTCTTCCAGCAGTTCGGTGCCTTCGAGCATCGGCACGCCGTGCTGTTTGGCCAGCGCGCGGGCGGTGTGCTTGAGGCCGAACACCCGCAGCTGCTCGGGCGTCGGGCCGACGAAGGCGATGCCGGCGGCCTCGCAGGCTTCGGCAAACGCCGCGTTCTCGGAGAGGAAGCCGTAGCCGGGGTGGATGGCCTTCGCGCCGGTTTCACGGGCGATGCCGATGATCTTGTCGACCACGAGATAAGTTTGCGCGGCCGGGCCGTCGCCCAGGCTGTGGGCCTCGTCGGCCTGCTGCAGATGCAGGCTGGCGGCGTCGGCCTCGGAGTAGACGGCCACGCCGTTCACATTCAGGTTGCGCAGCGTACGCAGGATGCGGCAGGCAATGGCGCCGCGGTTGGCGATCAGCAGTTTGTCGAACATGGTCAGTAACCCTCGAAGGGCTGGCGGGCCGTCCCGCCTTTATTCATCAGTGCCACGGCCGTCCGTGGTTGGGGAGGGTTTCTTCGTTGCCGGCCGCTGGGGTCGCTGCCCGGCGCGTGCCTGCAGCAGCGGCAGCAGGTAGCGACGCAACAGCGGCATCAGTTCCACACCAGCACCTCGGCCGGCGTCGGGTTCCAGCCGTTGCAGGGGTTGTTCAGCTGCGGGCAGTTGGAGATCAGCACGATCACGTCCTGCTCGGCCTTCAGCTCCACATACTTGCCTGGCGCGGAGATGCCGTCGGCGAACGTCAGGCCGCCTTCGGGGGTCACCGGCACGTTCATGAAGAAGTTGATGTTGGCGCCAATGTCGCGCTTGGTCAGGCGACCGTCGTTGAGGCTCGCGCGCAGGAAGTTGTCACGGCAGCTGTGCATGTAGCGCTTGTCCAGCGCGTAGCGCACCACGTTGCTCTCCTGGGCGCAGGCCCCGCCGAGGGTGTCATGGCGGCCGCAGGTGTCGGCGGTGATGGTCAGAAGCGGATTGCCGAGGTTCGAATAGAGCACCGTGCCGGTGGTGAGGTAGACGCGGTTCTGCCGGCGCAGGGTGCGCTGCGGGTCGTAGCGCTCGCGCGGGTTTTTTGCGCTGAAGAACAGCGTGTCCACCGCCTGGTTGCCTTCGAGATCGAGCAGGCGCAGGGTCTGTCCGGCCTTGACTTCGAACAGGTACGGTTCGCCGGCCGGGATCACATGGCGGAAGGCGGCGGTTTCGGGGTGCAGGCTGCTTTCGGTAAGGCTCATCGCGGCCACCTCCTCAGATGTACAGGCGTTCGGTGTTGTGAAAGGCACGGCCGTTTTCCGGGCGCGAGGTGCGGCAGAGCACGCTGATGCCATCGCTGGCCACCTGATGCCAGGACAGCTTGACCGGCCTGGGCGCGTACGCCGGGTTCGGGTCCAGCGGATGCTGCAGGGCGGTAAGGATCACCAGGGTGTCCATCGGTGCGTACAGTTCTATGTAATCGCCGGCCTTGGACTGGCCCTGGTGGAAGGCGAAGGCACCGTCGGCGGTGACGTCCACCCGACTGAACAGATTGAGCACCATGAGCAGGTCCTGCAGGTTCAGGTTCCACTTGCCCATTTCCACCAGCAGGTTGTCGGTGCCGTTGCGGAAGAAGCCGTTGCGCAGTTCCTGATAGCGGCCGATGCCGTATTTCTTGGCGACTTCATCAGCGTTCAGCACACCGCCGAAGCTGTCGTGCCAGCCGCAGGTGTCGGCCGTGATGGCGGCAAGTACGCGACCCATGTCCGAGTACAGGCAATGCCCCGCGGTGAGCTTGGCGGTGTGCTGGCCCTTGAGGGTATCCGGCAGGTTCAGCCGCTCGCTCTTCTCCTGGGCGTTGAGCAGCATCAGGCTGACGTTGGCGCCGCCTTCGAGATCGGTCAGACGCAGCAGTTGGCCCCGCTTGAGGATGAAGGAGATGTGGCCGCCGCCAGGAACGGTTTCCTCGTACAGCGTGGGGCGGATCGCGAGTGAAGCACTCATGTCAGGCTCCTTGATAGGCAGTGCGAAAAGAGTCGGCGAGGGCGGTCGGCAGGCCTGCGGACGCACCGGGAGCATGGCGGCCCTCGTGCAGCGGAATGTCGTAGGTCACCCGTGCGCCATAGGCTCCTGGGGCGTGGGGATCTATGCGCGGTTTGTCGAAGACCAGGATGCGGCTGCCGAGGGTGAAGCCTTCCGAGAGGTCATGGGTGACCATGAACACCGTCAGCCGGGTTTCCCGCCACAGCTCCAGCAGCAGCTCATGCATGTCCTTGCGAATGCCGGGGTCGAGTGCGCCGAAGGGCTCGTCCAGCAACAGTACGCGGGGCTTCATCACCAGCGCCTGGGCGATGGCAAGGCGCTGCTGCATGCCGCCGGAGAGCTGTGCCGGGTACTTGTCCAGCGCATTGCCGAGGCCGACCTTGTGCAGCATCTGCGCGGCCTGCTCACGGGCATCGCGCTTGCGGCGTCCGAGCAGACGGCCCAGCAGTGGGGCGCGCGGCAGTTCCAGGCCGAGCGCGACGTTGTCCAGCACCGTCAGGTGCGGAAATACCGAGTAGCGCTGAAAAACCACGCCGCGACTGGCGTCCGGTTCGTCTGCCAATGGCTGGCCATCCAGCAGGATCTCGCCACGGCTGGGCGCTTCCTGGCCGAGCAGCAGCCGCAGGAAGGTCGACTTGCCGCAACCGGAGGCACCGACCAGGGTGCAGAACTCACCTTCGGCAATCTTCAGGTTCAGGCGCTCCAGCACCACCTGGTCGCCATACTGCTGCCAGACATTCCTGACCTGGATGAACGGTCTGGCATCGCCTGCGCTGCGGCTTATAGGTGCGTCGTGCTCCAGCTGGGCGATGGATCCGCCCGCAACGGCTGCGCTCTTTCTGTCGCTCATGCCTTGGCTCCTTCATACCAGGGGAACAGCAGCTGGGTCAGGCGCCGCAGCGAGAAATCCATGGCCCACGCCAGCAGGGTGATCCAGGCGACGTAGGGCAGGATCACGTCCATGGCCATGTAGCGGCGTACGAGGAAGATGCGGTAGCCGAGCCCGTCCGTGGAGGCAATGGCTTCGGCGGCGATGAGGAACAGCCAGGCCGAGCCGAGCACCAGGCGCAGGCTGATGAGCAGGCGTGGCAGCAGCTGCGGCAACACCAGGCGCAGGATCAGCGTCCAGGTGTTGGCGCCGAGGGTCTGCGCCTTGATCAGCAGTTCGCGGGGGATCTCGCGAGCACGCTGCTCGAGGTCGCGGGCGAGGATCGGGGTGATACCGATGACGATCAGCATCACCTTGGACAGCTCTCCCAGCCCGAACACGATGAACAGGATCGGCAGGATCGCCAGCGGTGGCACCATCGACAGCACGGTCAGCAGGGGCGACAGCGGCGCACCGAACAGCGGCAGGGTGCCGGCGGCGACGCCCAGGCAGAGGCCGGCCACGGCGGCGATGGCCAGCCCGCTACCGAGGCGCTTGAGACTCGAGGCGGTGTCCTGCCAGAACAGGTAGTCGCCCGAGCGTTTGTCCGGGGTGAAGGCGAGGCGTTCGACAGCCGCGCTCATCTGGCCGAAGCTGGGCAGGAGCTTGTCGTTGGGATTGATTTCCAGGCGCTGGGTAGAGCTGGTCAGGTACAGCGCCAGCAACAGGGCGAAGGGCAGTATGGCCAGAGCAAGCCAGCCGCTGCGGCTCGGCGTTCGATTGATCAGGCGCATGGGCAGGTGCCCCACTGCGAGGCAGCCGCGGGGGCGGGTAGAGCGGCGAGTGGCAGAGCCGATACGAGCGGGCACATGGCAAACCCTCCAGTGTTTGGGGATGGCGCAGGAGCTGCGTGCGGATCACGCTGTTCTCCCGGGCTTTTATCCCGCCGTGTAACCTCACTGGAGGTCGCCAACTCTCGGACCAGCCACTCGCGAGCGAGTCGGAACCCTAGTCGGCTATTTCGAATTGTCGCAGCAGCTTCGCCTGCAGGATCGACAAAGCAAGAGCGGTGCCAAGGCGCGATGGACAGGTGTCAGCGGCTTTTGCGCTGAACCAAGGCTGGCGAGACGCCCCTTCATGGGGCATGAGACGGGGTGCTGCCTGTTTTTCGGGCAGGCCGCGCCGCGTTGTGGTGCACGCGGCGCGGGTAGTACCTCAGAGCCTGAGCTGGCCGATGGCGCGACTGAGGTCGGTGGAGAGGGCGGCGAGTTCGGCGCTGGTGCTGGCGGAGCTGACGGTCTGCTCCACGGTGCGCTCGGTGACGTCGCGAATGCCGGTAACCGAGCGGTTGAGTTCCTCGGCGACCTGGCTCTGCTGCTCGGCGGCCACGGCGATCTGCGTGTTGCTTTCGCGCATCTGCGCCACGGCTTCGGCGATGGCTTCCAGGGCTTGGGCGGCCTCGTGGGCCTCGCGCACGCAATCGTCGGCCTTGAGCGAGCTCTCCTGCATGAACTCCACGGCGTCGCGGGTCATCGATTGCAGTCCGGTGATCATCTGGGTGATCTCGTCGGTGGAATCCTGAACGCGTTTGGCCAGGTTGCGTACCTCGTCGGCCACCACCGCGAAACCGCGACCCTGCTCACCGGCGCGGGCGGCTTCGATCGCAGCGTTGAGCGCCAGCAGGTTGGTCTGCTCGGCGATGCTGTGAATTACGCTGACCACACCGTTGATCTTCTGGCTGTCGGCAGCGAGCTGCTCGATCATCTCGCCGGTCTGCTGCACACCCTGGGACAGGCTGGAAATGGACTTCTCCACCCGCCCGACCACCCGATGGCCATCGCCTGCGAGGCGATCGGCATTCTGCGACAGGTCGCGGGTTTCGCGGGCATGTTCGGCAATCTGATGCACCGTCGCGCTCATCTCGTTGATCGCCGTGGCTGCCTGGTCGGTTTCGCCTTGCTGGCCGCGCATGCCGCTATGCACATCGTTCATGCTCGAGGCCAGCCGGCTGGCGCCCTGATCCAGGCGCGCGGCGGCCTGAGCGACGGTGCTGACGACGCGCTGATAGCCGCCCTGCATCGCATTGAATGCGCCGGCCATCTGGCCGACTTCGTCACGGCTGTCCAGCGGCACGCGGGCCTGCAGGTCGCCGCTGCGCTCGACGTGCAGCATGACGTCCTTGAGCGTGTTCAGGTGGCTGAGCAGGAAACGAATCAGCATCTGCGAGGCGGCGAGCAGACCGAGCATCAGCACGGCGACAGCGGCGGCGTAGCTGAAGAAATGTTGCCCCAGTACCTGGATCACGCTGGGCGCGTGAGCCATAACCGCGAGCCTCTGACCGTCGGGCCGGGACAGCATTTCCACACCGATCAGCGGATCGGTGGAAAACAGGCGGTCGTGGTCCAGTGCTGTCCAGCCGGAGTCGGCCAGTGACTGACGTCCGATCACGGCGCGCTGCCCCGCGGGATAGAGGGTCAGATCAGCGGCCTGCGGCAATGCCGCGTCATTCGGCCAGGCTGCCAGCACGCTGGCGCGCGCCTGGGCGGCACTGCGGGCATCGGCACTGCGTGCGCTCTGCTCCAACTGCACGGCGTAAAGCACCAGCAACAGGGCGATGACGAAGCTCACCATATTGAGCGCCCAGAACTTGTACTTGAGCGACAGATCGCGAATCCAAACGGCCATGGCTGCTCTTCTTCTATTTGAGGGTTCCCGGAGCGCGGCTTGGCGCTTTCGGCACGACGGGATAATTAACGGCCGCCAGGCGCGGAGCTTGAGTGCAATCTGTGAATCAATCGATGTCCGGCAGGCCGAAGAACTGGCGCGCCGTCAGGGTTGTATGCGCGGCCAGCTGAGCTTCGCTTTCGCCACGATGGCGGGCCACCTCGCGCAGCACTTCCGGCAGGTACGCCGGTTCGTTATGTCCGCTTTTCGGCTTCGGTCGCAGGCTGCGAGGCAGCAGGTAGGGGGCGTCGCTTTCCAGCATCAGCCGGTCCGCACGGATGTCCCGCACCAGAGGATGCAGATGGGTGCCTCGCCGCTCATCGCAGATCCAGCCGGTGATACCGATGTGCAGATCGAGGTCGAGATAGGCATACAGCGCCCGCTTGTCGCCGGTGAAGCAATGCACGACCGCTGCACTCAGCCGATCACGGAATGGTTTCAGGATCGCCACCAGTCGTTCGCTGGCGTCCCGTTCGTGGAGGAACACCGGCATTGCGCTTTCCACTGCGAGTTGCAGCTGCTCTTCCAGGGCGCGTTCCTGTTGCGGTCGGGGCGAGAAGTCGCGGTTGAAGTCCAGCCCGCACTCACCGACGGCACGCACCTCGGGCTCGGCCAGAAGAGCGCGCAGCTGGCTGGCGCTGTCTCCGGTCCACTGGCTGGCGTCATGCGGGTGCACGCCGGCGGTGCTGAACAGGTGCTGGCGGGATTCGTCGAGTTCACGGCACAAGGTCAGGGCGGCTTCGCTTTCCGCGAGGCTCGTGCCGGTCAGCACCATCTGGGTCACACCGGCGGCTCTGGCGCGCTCCACCACCGCGGAGGGGGCGGAGGCGAACGAGCGGTGAGTCAGGTTGACGCCGATATCCACGAGTTGCATGAGAACCTCTAAAACGTAAATGTTATTTAAATCAAATAGATAGGAAATATAGCTAAACCAGTTTTTCAGGCAAAACTGGCGCATTCGTTCGAGCTGTGCGAATCTTTGCCACCTTTTGCGGGCAGGGAGCACCGCATCAGCGTTCTTCGTGTCCCAAACCGGTACATCTTCGATGTCACGATTGCTGCCACTTCTGCTCTGTCTGTTGCTGGGTTCGCTGCCGCTCACGGCAAGCGCCCGCATGGCCGGACCGGAGGCCTGGCAATCGAGCGACAAGGTACGTGATCTCGCCGAAATCCGCCGCAGCGGCGTATTGCGGGTGCTGGTCAACCAGAGCCGCAACAGCTCCGGTGAGATCAAAGGCGAGGCGATCGGCGTGGAGTACGCCCGCTTGCGCGCCTTCGAACAGTACCTGAACCGCAACGCCGCATCCGGAAAGGCCATCACCCTCAAGATCGTTCCCAAGGCTAAGGATCAGTTGCTCGGAGCGCTGCAGCGCGGCGAAGGGGATCTGGTTGCACCCGGGGAGCTGCTTCCACTGACCGGCATGAAGGGCATCAGCCGCAGCCGACCGGTGGTCAGCGACGTTGCCCTGGTGCTGGTCAGCCGCCAGGGTGGGCCGCGCTACCAGCGCCTCGAACAGCTCTCCGGGCGCAGCCTGGCGCTGCCGCCGGGCAGCGCGGCCGGGCCTGCACTGGCGCAGCTGAACAAGCAGCTGATGGAGCGCAAGCTGGCCCCCATTGTCGCCGAGTGGGTCGACCCGACGCTGGCGGTGGAGGATGTGCTGGAGATGGTGCAGGCCGGGGTCTACCCGGCGACAGTCGTCGAGCAGACCATCGCCCAGCGCTGGGCCAAGGTCATGCCGAAGCTGCGCATCGAGCAGCACCTGAGCCTTGGCGAGAAGACCAGCATGCACTGGTTCGTGCGCAAGGAGGCCAGCATGCTCCGGGCCAGTGCCGATCGGTTCCTGAAGGACTATGACCTTCCCGACAATCAGGATGCCGCCTTCGAACGGGTCTACCGGCGGCTGTACAAGGTGCAATATCCGCTGGATCGGGTTGGCCGCCAGCGCCTGGAAAAGGTCCGCCCGACCCTGCAGCGCTACGCCGAGCAGATCGAGCTGGACTGGCTGAATCTGGCCGCGCTGGCGTTCAAGGAGTCGACGCTCAACCCCGCCGCACGAGGCGCAGGCGGTGCCACCGGCCTGATGCAGGTGACGCCGGCGACCGCGCGCGCAATGGGCGTGAGCAACGTCCAGCAGCTGGACAACAATGTGCAGGCCAGCGCCAGGTACCTGGCCAATATCCGTCGCAACCATTTCGCCAGCCCGCGGTTGAACGAGCGCGAGCGCATGGCGTTCATCCTCGCTGCCTACAACCTGGGGCCGCAGCGCGTGCAGAGCATGCGCGCCGAAGCCAGGCGGCGCGGCCTCAACCCGGACCAGTGGTTCTTCCAGGTCGAGCGCATCGCCATGGAAACGGTCGGCATGGGAGTCGTGGCCTACGTCAACAGCGTCAACAAGTACTACCTGGCCTACCAGCGCGAACGCTATCTGCTGGAGGCGGACCGCAAGACCGCCGCCAACTGACTCGCTCAGCGAGTCCGATCCTCCTGCACAACCGCGAGCAGACGCAGGCGCTCACTGTCGCTGAAGCGCTGTGCTTCAAGCCGTTCGACGGCGGCACGGCGTTCGACCTCATCCAGCCCGCGGGCGGTTTCGATACGGGTACGCTCCTGCTGGTAGCTGGCGACGCGCTGCTGCCACTGCCGCCGTTGCAGGTCCAGTGCCTCCAACCGATCCGCTGCCTCGCTGCCGACCAGTTGTTGGCGCAGCTGCCGCAGCTGCTGTGGACCCGCTCCGTTCGCCAGCAGGGCGGTGGTCTGCTCACGCAGTTCGGTCTGCAGCTGGGGTATCAGCAGGTCCTGCAGTTCAGCGGGCAGCCCGGCTCGCAGCTGGTCGATGGCGCGACCCTTGGCATCGCTGTCCAGCGCGGGATCGAAGCGGATGGCCAACCGCTCCAGGCTGAAATGGTCATAGGCTTCTTCCAGGCCGAAAAACGCCTGGTGAATCGCCGGATCGAACGCGTGCGCGCGCAGCGCTCGTACGGCGCTCAATCGGTCCCGCATCGAGGCGAAGTCCGAAACCCGAGGATATTGCGCTTCGAAATCAACGAGTTGGCGCTTGTAGTTGAGATATTGGTTGAGCACGGCAAGTGCCTGCGCCTGGGCAGGCTCCGGCAATTGCGCAGCGATATGGCGCCGCAGGCGCTCGATGCTCTGTTTGAGCGGCTCCTCGCCAATGGCGCTGAGGAAGTAGTCGAACAGCTGACGCAGCTCTGGACCGATGATCAGGTTGCCGGCGGCGCCCAGCTGGAACTGGCCGTCGACCTCGGTGCCCTTGAAGGAGGCGGGCAGCTTCGCCATGACCTGCGGTGCCGCGCCGGTCGCTGTGCGCTGGGCAGGACGAGCGGCAGTGACGTTGGCGGCGGGAGACGATGCGGGTGCTTCTGCCACCGGCGTCACGGTGGATTCGGGCCGGGCGATAAAGAAGCCCAGGCCCAGCGCGATGGCCAGCGGCAACAGAAGGATGGATCTGCTCATGGACTCGCCTTTCGGTAGCGGCCGGGATCGATGATCCCGGCCTGGTTCAAGGAAACGGCTGCGTCAGAGCCCCGCGTTCTTCAATCGGTTCGCGTGCTGGCGGTAGACGCTGACCGGATCGGTCTCGAACAGGCTGGTCAGCCCCATGAACTGGTTGACCTCGTCCAGATGGTTCATGCGGTAGTTGTCGCGGATCACCATCCCCAGGTGCGAGCTGCAGCGTCCGACCAGCCCGTCATTGGGTCCGCTGAAGGCCAGCGAGCCGGCGCCCATCATGGCGTCGCTCACGTCCAGCGGATTGGTCAGCGGACTGGTGCCGCTCCAGGAGTAGTAGTGCACGCCATTGACCTTGTAAGCGCCTTCGCCGCATGCGGTGGTGGGTATGCCCTGGGGGAACTTGGCATTGAAGCGGGCCGCGCCCTCGCTGTTGAGCGATTCCAGCGAACCCAGGGAGTTCTGCGGAGCGGTGCTGGAACTGCCGGAGACGAAGTTGATGAACGCGCCCATGGCGTTCACCAAGCCGGCGATTATGGCCTCACCGGATGAACCCTCTGGAACCTTGCGGATCAGATCCGCCACGTCGGAGCCCTTGTGGGGTGCGCCGACACTGGTGACCGAGGCGATCAGGTCCGGCCGTACGCCTGCCACGTACCGGATGGTCGGTCCGCCGTGGCTGTGGCCGACCAGGTTGACCTTCGGCTTGCCGCTGATAGCAACGATTTCCTCGACCTGGGCCAGCAGTTCCTCGCCACGCAGTTCCGATGTGTTGAGCTGGCTGACTTCGGTGACGTAGACCTGCGCGCCGTCTCGGCGCAGCGCACTAGGGATGCCATACCAATAGTCGATGCCCAGCAGACTGTCGAAACCCAGCATGCCGTGGGCGAGCACGATCGGGTACTTCGTGGCGGTGTAGCCGCTGCCGGTGGCAGCGAATGCCTGACCGGAAAGCGCCAGGGCGCTTCCGAGACAGAGGGCGAGCAAGGTTTTGTTCTTGTTCATGGACGCACTCTTCGAATGTGAATCGGGCTATGGGGCAGTCCCTTGCCGTTCACCGCGCATGGCGCGTACTGCGCCCTTGCCAGCGCAGCATTCGTGCCAGAGCCGACCCACTCGGCGGCGTCCGCTCTAACTGGCGGATCGCAGCGATGCGGCTAGCGTTGCGCTATCAGGCAGGTTGGGTGTGCCTGTTACGAAGCGAAACGCCGGAGTGGGTGATTAGGTGATGATTTGGCTTTTTCGCAGAACATGCGTATTTAAAGCCTGCATGATCGACGATTATCGTGACTAAATGTTCTGTATCTGACTGCCTGGTCATGGGTAATCGATGGCGACGACGTACCAGAGCTTTGTTCCGGTCGGCGTCTGCACCTGCACCTCGGCGTCCAGCGCCTTGCCGACCAGTGCGCGGGCGAGGGGTGAATCGATGCTGATCATGCCCTGGCGCAGGTCCAGCTCATCGGGACCGACGATGCGGTAGCGCGCCTGCTCACCGTCTTCATCCTCGAGCGTCACCCAGGCACCGAAGTACACCTTGTTGGGGTCGCTGGGTCGTTCGCTGACGACTTTCAGCTTTTCCAGACGCTTGGTCAGAAAGCGGACACGGCTGTCGATCTCGCGCAGCATCTTCTTGCCGTAGGTGTACTCGGCGTTTTCCGAACGGTCGCCCTGGGCGGCGGCTTCGCTGACCGACTGGGTAACCTGTGGTCGCCTGACATGCCACAGTTCGTGCAATTCGGCGCGCAGCCGGGCCTCGCCTTCTGGTGTGATCAGCGGCGTGCCGGCCGGGCGGGGTGGGCGATAACGGCTCATTGAATTCCGACCTCGCTGCAAAAGCGCCGATTGTAGCGCTTCAGTTCTCGCGCAGTACGCTCAGCGGGCTCGCGTTGAGGGCGCGACGCGTGCCGATCAGCCCGGCGCTGCCGACCAGCAGCGCGCCGATCAGCGGCAACAACAACAGCCAGGGATGCGGCTGCCAGCGCAGGTCGAACGCATAGTGATAGAGCAGGGCGCTCACCAGTTCGCAGCCAAGCGCGGCAAGCAGGCCGCTGGCAGCGCCGAGCAATCCGAACTCGGCCCGGCGCGCCCTCAGCAGCAGACGCCGTTCGGCCCCTAGCGCGCGCAGTAGCGCACCCTGGCGGATGCGTTCGTCCAGTGTCGCTTGCAGACCGGCGAAGAGCACGGCCAGCCCCGCCGCCAGCACGAACAGCAGTACGTATTCCACCGCCAGCGAGACCTGCGCGAGGATGCTGCGCAGCTGGGCCAGCAGCGCCTCCACCTGGAGCAGGGTCACCGACGGGAAAGCCCGCGCCAGCTCCACCAGTTCGCGCTCGTTGCCTGGTGGCAGGTGAAAGCTGGTCATGTAGGTGGCCGGCATGCCCTGCAGGGTGTCGGGCTCGAAGATCATGTAGAAGTTGGGCTGGAAGCTGTCCCAGTTGACCTCGCGCAGGCTGGTGACGCGAGCGTCACGCGTCAGCCCGCCTATGGTGAAACTCAGCTGGTCGCCCAGCTTCAGCTGCAGGCTTTCGGCCAGTTCGGCCTCGACGGACACGCCTGGCAGCTCCGCCTCGGCCCGCTCATGCCACCACTGGCCAGCCACCAGATGATTGTCCTTGGGCAGGTCGGCCGACCAGGTCAGGCTGAGATCGCGACGAATCGCGCGTTCGCCCTGGGACTCCTTGCTGACCAGATGGCGGACCGGCTCGCCATTGATCGCCACGAGTCGGCCCGGCACCACCGGATACAGTGGCGCGGCATGGCTGGAGAGTGCGTCGATTCGCTCGGCGAAGGCATCCTTTTCTGCAGGCAAGACGTTGAGTACGAAATGGTTGGGTGCGTCGTCCGGCAACTGGTCCTGCCAGGTGTCGAGCAGCTCGCCGCGCAACAGGGCGATCAGTGCCATGGCCAACAGGATCAGGCCGAAGGCAAGCGCCTGTCCCGCCGCTGCAAGCGGATGCCGCAGCAGCTGACCCAGACCCAGCCGCCAGCTCAGCGAAGCGCCGGCAAGCAGGCGACGCATACCCTTCAGGCCGAGCAGCAACAGGCCTCCCAGCACCAGCGTGGCAAGCAGGCCGCCGCCCAGCAGAGCCAGGGTGATCTTCAGGTCCAGGCTCAGCCGCCACATGATCAGGCCGAGGGCCAGGATCGCCGTGCCGTACACCAGCCAGGCGCTGGGTGGCACCGGCAGCAGGTCGCGGCGCAGTACCCGCAATGGTGGTACGCGACCTAGTCCAGCCAATGGCGGAAGGGCAAAGCCCGCCAGTGCCACCAGACCCGTGGCCACACCGGCTGCGGCGGGCCAGACCCCTCCGGGGGGAATCTCCTGCGCCAGCAGATCGCGCAGGAGGTAGAACAGCCCGTGCTGTGCGGTCCAGCCGAGCAGGGCGCCGACAAGGCTGGCCAGCAGGCCAAGCATGCCCAGTTGCAAGGTATAGAGCAGCAGCGCGTCATGGCGGGAAAGGCCCAGACAGCGGAGCAGCGCACTGGCATCGAAGCGGCGTGTGGCGAAGCGGGCAGCCGACAGCGCGACGGCAACGCCCGCCAACAGAATCGCAGCCAGGCTCGCAAGGTTCAGATAGCGTTCCGCACGGCCCAGTGCGCCCCCTATCTGCCGGTTGCTGTCGCCGGCGGTTTCGATACGTTGATGGGCTTGCAGCCCGGGCTGCAGTGCCTGCTGGTAAGCCGCCAGTGCGGCGCTTTCGCCGCGCCAGAGCTCCCGGTAGCGCACTCGGCTGCCAGGCTGTACGACACCGGTCGCGGCAAGATCGTCCAGGTGCATCAGCACGCGTGGCGTCAGGCTGTAGAAATCACCGACCCGATCGGGCTCGTAGGTCAACACGCGGGTCAGGCGCAGCAGCTTGTTGCCGACTTCGATGTCGTCACCGATTGCCAGGTCCAGGGCGGCGAACAGTCTGGCCTCGGCCCAGGCTTCACCCGGGGCCGGACCGGTGCCGGCTTCTTCGGCGCCGTAGGGTTGCGCAGCACTGCGCAAGGCGCCGCGCAGGGGATAGCTGCTGCTGGCCGCTTTGACACTGGCGAGCTGCAAGTCCTGGTCGGTGGCGATGACGCTGGAGAATTCGACCACCTGGGCATGTTCCAGCCCCTGTGCCTTGCCGGCGTCGATCTGTTGCGCCGAGGCGGGTGCGCTGCCGCCGAGCACCAGGTCGGCGCCAAGGAACTCGCTGGCCCGCAGCAGCATGGCGTCGTTCAGGCGTGCACCGAAATAGCCGATGGCGGTACTGGCGGCGACGGCGATCAACAGGGCGAAAAACAGCACGCGCAACTCGCCGGCGCGAGCGTCGCGCAGCAACTGCCGGCAAGCCAGAGCGAACAGGCGCGCCATGGGTAGGCCCATCATTCGCTCGTCTCGCTGGCGATCTGGCGCCCGCCCTCGAGGCGAAGCACGCGATGGCAGCGCCTGGCCAGGCGCTCGTCGTGGGTGACCAGCACCAGGGTCGTGCCGCGCTCGCGGTTAAGCTCGAACAACAGTTCGGTGATATGCGCGCCAGTATGGGTGTCGAGGTTGCCGGTGGGTTCGTCGGCAAACAGCACCTCGGGCTCGGCGGCGAAGGCGCGGGCCAGTGCGACGCGTTGCTGCTCGCCACCGGATAGCTGGCGGGGATAATGCTGCAGGCGCTCGCCCAGGCCGACGCGAGAGAGCAGCTCGGTGGCGCGCTCGCGAGCGTCGCGGCGCCCGTCCAGTTCCAGCGGCAGCATGACATTCTCCAGGGCGTTGAGGCTGTCGAGCAGCTGGAACGATTGAAAGACGAAACCGACGTGTTCGGCACGCACCCGCGCCCGCTGGTCTTCGTCGAGCGCTGCCAGCGCATGGCCGGCCAGATGAACTTCGCCCGAGCTCGGCAGATCGAGCCCGGCCAGCAGGCCGAGCAGTGTCGACTTGCCCGACCCTGAGGTGCCGACGATGGCCAGGCTGTCGCCCTTGGCCAGCTGCAAAGAGAGGTCGGCCAGGATGCTCAGCTCGCCTTCCGCGCTGGGTACCACTTTGTTAAGGTTCCGGGCGTCGAGAATATTGCCGCTCATGAGGGAATCCGATGCGAAGGTGGCTGAAATGCGGGGCCCTGGCGCTGCTGTGCTGGACTCAGGGAGCCCTGGCCGGAACCGTACTGGTGGTCGGCGATAGTATCAGCGCCGCTTTCGGGCTGGAAACCAGCCAGGGCTGGGTGCATCTACTGCAGGAACGCCTCGTCGAGGGCGATGAATCCTGGCGTGTGGTGAACGCCTCCATCAGTGGCGATACCACGGCTGGCGGGCTTGCCAGGCTCGATCCCCTGCTTGAGGAACATACCCCTGAAGTGGTCATTCTGGAGCTGGGCGGCAATGACGGATTGCGTGGGCAATCACCTGTGCAATTGAAACAGAATCTTGCCGAGATGACAGAGAAGGCACAGGCGGCGGGTGCGAAGGTACTCATTCTTGGGATGCTGATGCCCCCAAACTTAGGCAGGAGATACACCGAAGCATTCGCCAAGGTGTTCCCAGAAGTTGCCTCGGAGCACAACGTCCCACTGGTCCCGTTCCTGCTGGAGGGCATAGCTGGCGTGCCTTCCATGATGCAGGCCGATGGCATTCACCCAACAGCTGAAGCCCAGTCGAGACTTCTGGATAACGTCTGGCCTGCTCTCAAGCCACTACTCTGAATCGTTCGTGAAGGAGTGAGCGAGTGCGCCAAGCGTAACGGCATTGAGTCAGCAATGTCTAACAGTCTTCGAACAGATTTCTAACAAAACGGGTGCTTCGCCTGGGTTGGTTAGGGAGAGTTTCGGAGGGTGGCACGGGGGGAAAGCGGTGCGGTTTCTCATGGATAACAGGGCTCAAATTTTTCCCCCAGATTCTTAAGGCCCACCGAGCGGCTAACGAGACGATCAGCAGTAGCCAATAAAAATCCTGAAGTGAGTTCATTACATTATCCGAGTGTCACCGTCAGGTATTGCAAAAAGAAGCCCCGAGACCGAAGGTCAAGGGGCTATAAGCGAGTAACTTCACATGGGAGTTGCGACTGCTGGGAGGATGACCCAACGTATTCGCGTCGTCATCTGGTTAATCGACTGGTGGTTCCTCGGGCGCTTCGCTGAGGATCAACTGCTTGATGATTGGCAGAGCTACCGGCGCGGTCTGCCAGTCGGAGCCCCCCAGCTTCACCTCAACCATGGCAGTCGCCATTACGTCCACCACAGCGGAGACCTCAAGGTCCCAGCTTTGGGTTGAAGCGTTCCGACTCAACTCAATACGCCAGACGTCGCCATTGGGGTCCTCACGGAAGGAAAGCAGGGCGAATGCCTTAGGAACCAAGAAGATTCCACGGTCATCACCGCTGTAAACCTGAACACGGGTCCCCACCAGCTCGTCAATGTCCTCAAGGCCAGCCCGTTGAGCGGCACGGTTGAGCATCGGGCGGAGGGCTACGGGGATCAGGACGCCGAACTCCGAGACATCACGGCCCCAGTAGGTGTCGAGGTGGACCGCCAGGATGTCCAGTAGGTCCTCAGCCTGGGCAGCGGGTGAGCCGCTGAGCGAACCGACATAGGCCGTAGTGGCCGATGGTTGCCCTTCGAGGCTTTCAGCGATCTTACCGGCCAGGGTTAGCTCAAGGTCTCCCAAGAGCTTCTCTCCGGTCTGCTCCATGCTGCGCTCAGAGAATCCGAACTGGACGGTGTGATCGAAGATCGACACACGACCCGATACCAGAATGCCGACCTCTGGGGCCTCCATAGAGACCAGCGAGCCAGCCGAAGCGGAGCCCTTGTCCACGGTTCGACCGTCGTAGGTCTGTCGGGGATCGAAGGTAACGGACCGGTCCTCCATTAGCGCAACCTGAGGGGCGGTTGGTTGTGAACCGAAGGGGCGGACCTCAGAGGGAAAAGCGTTGTTCATATTCTCCCGCCATTCCGCACCATTAAGGTGATCGTTTGCCGCCTCATACATGGCCTGGGCATATACCAACGGGTCAGTAGCCGCCATGTGGTCCGCTCGGATGTCTGAGGTGTGGAAGGTGGCCTGCGTGGCGGTCTGGCCGTGCGCCGTGGTAATGCTTTGGGTGTAAACGCTATCTGGCTTTTTGTACTGAAAGGGTTTCATAGTCTGGGTAACTCCTTGTGATGGTTAGCCGCGCTGGGTACGGATACGGGCGAAGTGCTCACGAATCTCGCGGGCCTTGCGTTCCTTCTCTGCGTGGTATTCAGCGATTTCCTGGCGGGACGGCTCACGGCATCGCTCAGCGTTAGCGCGGGCCTCTGCTTGCAGACGTTCCTTTTCCCGCTGCTGTTCGAGCAAGTGGCCTCGATATATCCGGGATACGTCAGGGGTCGCCTCAAGGCTCAGCCCTGCGTTATCGAATGCCTGAGCTACCTTGATAATCGCTGCATGGTTCTGGCCCTTGGAGGCCACCATTAGGGGCAGCAGGATCGACTCAACGTAGTTACGGGCCAGCTCTTGGCCGTTCACGTTGGCGGTCTCGGGAGTTACGGCTGTGATGTTGATGTTCATTTTGGGTAGGTCTCCTATCCCATAGAGCAAGCCCCCAGTCCGCACGGCAGGCGCGACAAGACACAAGGAGACGTGAGCACGCCGACCCTGAGGGTTTGCTCTATGGATTCTTGGTTTCGGTTGGATGCCCAGCGGTGGGCATTGGGACCTCAGGTGTGGCGCTGAGGGTGTCGCTCAGTGAGCTTGTAAGGCTCCCAGGTGTCGCTGGAGTAGGTGTCGCTGGAGTAGGTGTCGATAACCGGGCGATGAAACCTTAAAGACAGAACCCAGCGACTCCTTAGGGCCCTACAGGCACTCAAGGCATAGCGTTAAGCGGATGCTGGGCGCGCCGAGAGGTCGAAACGCACTGGTAACAACATGGCTTCCTCTAATGTCATTGCGGAGCACTCAAGGATGCCGTCAAGTTCGGCCATAGAAACTCTGGCGTTGGCCTGCACATGGGCCTTGAAAGACTCCAGACTATGCCCCGCGTTATGTCTGTAAGAGGTCCTTGCAGCGTGGTATGCACGGCGCGCGCTTGGGGTTGTTAAAGCGGCGTTGAGTTGGTCGCATAGGGCTTGAGGACACCCTGGGCCAGGGATCAGACGGTAGCGCATTGCTGACCCGCATACGGCACACGGCGCTTCTTCTTGTTGGCCGATTGCTTGGCCCGAACGCCTTCATTGATCCATTGGGACTTTTCAACGAGCCAGTTAAGCCCCCTGTCAGTTACCTTCCAGCCATCTGCGTTGCCGAACACGCCCGTGTGTCTTTTGAACAGGCCACGCTCAAAACCTATGGCAATCGGCTGGATGACATCTTGGCCCTTTTCGTGATCGAACACGGTGCGAAACTTCCCTTGGGATACAAGGAATCGCTTGGACAATTGGACTCTATCGATGCGAGCGGCCCGGCAAGCGTCAGTCCATGAGATTCCGTGGGCCTTCGCTTTGAGCATGAGGGCTGTAGCCTTTGGCATGTTATCGGCCAACAACATGTCCTTTTCGACCAGAGCCAGCGAGGACATACGAGCAGATAAAAGGGCGTCATTCCGCATGGTCACAAAGGCGTTCACGACCATTACATAGAAGTCGATTGAGCAGGCCATGGCATAGGCGATGGTGGCTCGCTCGGTGGCCCATGTCCCGCCTTGGTCACCAATCACGGTATGCAAATCTGCACACCGCTCAAAGTATTCGCGGTCACGTCCGCGCCATTGAGCAGGGGGCTTTGCTCGGTCGGGCAGCGTCTTGTTTATCTCGCTCAGCGACCATAGCCCCTCAGCGTTCGGCTCGAACGAATGACCCTCGATGACTATGGGTAGAAGTGTGGTGTTATCTCCAATGATGTTCATGTGTCTGTATTCCTTTTGGCAGCGCCCTTCAGGTCGCACCCACAGCCGGTCATCCAGACCCCAGACAAGGGAACCGGCGTGGCATGAAAGGCGCTATCAGAAAGACTGGATTGATGACTGCCCAGCGACGGGCGAGGGACAGCCTGCGTAGGTGTCCTATCAGTGAGGGGTTTAAATGGGTGACTCTTGGTTGCCCCGAAAGCAGCGGGATCATGGTCTACCAAGACCTGGCCCAGTCAAGGACACTCAATGTCTAAGGGAAAACCAAAAGACCACTTAGAGTTTAGATTGATAAAAGATATAAGAAGATGATCCTTTAGAATCTTTAAGTTCTTAATGCCACCCGTGTGTCTGCGAGCATCACTGGGGCCACCACCTCCCAGGGACGACCGGGACACACCCGGCTTACTCGCAGCTCACCCCAGCTCGACACTGGGCCTGTCGTCTCCCGTTATGCAGCTTACGTGCTGCACTGGGAACAGGTATCAAGGGTCATCCAGGCAGCGAGAAGCAATCCCAGAAAATCGAGAGGTAGAAAGACGGGTCTTCCTTATAGTGAGGGTTTTTGCTTGAGCCCGTGGCCTTTCATGCGCAGCGTTAGGCCCTCAGTTGACTGCGGCTGTTTTTTTATACAGCATGGCCTATTGATGTCTGGGACAGGCAAGGGATATGGACAAACTCATAGATGCCATCGAAACATACGACGACCTGATAAAGAGGCCTAATTTCAGAGCGTCACTTCCTTTTCACCCCAAGGGCGAAAGGCGATTCGGGGCAGTCGTTGCGCCGTATCGTTTCTTGGAGAAGATTCCCTGCGGCATTGAGGCCTGCCATACCCCACACCTTGCCGGCTACCTAATCAGTACAGGTGATGGCTTAGAGACGGCTATAGGCGGGCACTGCGGTAAGAAACACTTCGGCCTGACGTTCACGAGAGAGAGGAAACGCATAGATGACGCTGTTGCTCGTCAGCGTCGAATAGCTACCGTGACAACCATGCTGAAGGACATGGCGGTGCATTTGGCAGCCGTGGAGTTGCTTGAACGGGACTACAGGGACCTAAGGGATAAGAAGGAGCGACTCATAGGGGCCATCGGGCCTAACCTGTTCTCGGTTTTGAAAACGCGAGCTGATCGGGGGCAAGAAGACATTACCACTGAGGTGGCGATGACTCCTGAGGAAGCCGCAAGCTACTTCGCAACATCCAACAGAAAAGCAAATGACGGTAAAGGATGGCCGACACGATCTGTCCTCCTGGCGCGGATTGAAGGTATGGCATTCCTCAAAGCACGCTTCAAAGACATGCTCGTTGTGGACCTCATCACCCCAATGCGCGACCTTTCGAAGATGACCAATGCGGACATCGAGAATATGAGACCCCGTGCCCTCATCCAGACAGCAAAGTGGGTAGGTGAAGTCCCCATAAGCTTGCAGAAAGCACAGGTGATCGTAGATGCGGGGCATAGGTTCTTCCGTTCCGATAATATCGAGAAGCTTGTCCATCTCGGAGCATCTGCCAATACGCTTGCCGCGATGGTGAGCGACCTGCGAATGGAAGAGCGCAAAGTCCGTTAGAAAGGGCAGGGCAGAGGGGAGCCCGTCATGGACTCCCTCTGTTTCCACACTTCTGTGCTTACCGGGAGCGGTCCACTCCGTTCGCCTCAGCGAGTCGCAGCATGAGGTTCTGGGTGACCGGATCGTTCGGGACGAAGTGCTTCAGGCCGTTCCACAGGCCAGTTCGGTAGCCCTGTGCGTCCATCCCTCGGCCATCCTTAACCAAGCCCATTGCTGAGTCGGCCACTTGGTAGGCATTGGTCACTACCTGGGCCGCTGGGACCTGCTCAAGGAGCCTCGATTGGAAGTCCTGAAGATCGTTGGACTGCCCAGGGGCGTACTTGATTGGCCGATCCTCAGGCGCTTCCTTCGGTCCCCGAGGGAGAATCGAGGTGCGCGCCATGGCTGCCGGGTCGTAGTCCAAAGGTGCCAGGATGAAGCCAGCGACACCCAATGGTGCCCCAAGGTGTGAGCTGCGGGTCAGTGCCGCATAGGTCAGCGACTCGGTGCTGAGTGCCCTGTCGAGATACTCCTTGCGTTCCCGCTCGGGTAGACCCAGGGCCTTGAGCTGCTGCTGGCTCGCATAGAACCCAGTGGCCAATCCCACGGAGACGATGGTTTGCATCGTCTGATCGAGGGCCTGGCCGTTCCTTGTGGCCTCCATCCAGCCCCGCATGACGCGAGCGTTGAGGCTGCGCATCACGAACATCTTGAACTGGAGGGGCGCCGCCAGATAGGCGCTTACCTGCTTGCTGGCCTGCATGGACATCTTGTGTGGCCTCAGGATCACCTCGTCGGCTACCCGATCCCCGAGACGCCACAGGTCCATTGCCCGATGGTCAGCCGCGAGAGCCTCAGGGTTCTTCAGGCTCCACTTGCCGTCCTTCGACTGCTGGAAGTGGGTCTTGATGAGCTGATGAATGCCATCCATCTGTTCCGGGGTGATACTCGCGGAGCGCAGCCGCTCAGGAGTGAACAGCTTGCTTGTGGTGCCGTTGAGGACGTTATCCGCAAGGTCCACGAGGACCCCTTGGCGCCCTGCATCCATAAGGTAGTTGCCTGTCTCCCTGAGCAGCCACGTAAACGGAGAGCGAGCCGAGGCTTCCCCGGTGCCGTACTTCACGGAACCGATGAGCTGAGAGCCCACCCGCCCGGAGCCGATACCACGGGATTCCCTTAGGCGGTCCACAATGTCCATCCGGGAGGGCCGAATGATGTCGTCCAGCTCACGCCCGAAGACGGTCCCATGGAGCACCTTGATGTCCTCTGGGTCCAGCTTGGTGCCAGCCGTGGTGATCTTCCTGAGGAGAGGGACGCCATGGGTGAGCATCTTCAGGTGACCATTCACCACCAGCTTCGCAGCCTCGGTGAAGTTCTGGATGCCCATGTAGGCGTTCTTGGTGATGAACCCCACGTCCATGAGGGACCTCACCATGGTCTCGAAGCCACTCTCCACCTCTGCCCTACGGGATCGCCCTGTGAACAGCTTGAGGGCATCCATGAGGGCCTTAGCGTCACCCACCTCGCCCGTCTGTGCCGACTGGTTCATCTTGATGGCGAGCTGCTTGAGTTCCTCAGTGGACTTCCCTGTGCCGCCCATGAGGGCCACATCCCCATTGACCCTTCGGTCGTACTGAGGGACCAAGCGCATGATGTCGAACTCGCGGAGGTCATCCACGTTGAACATCGTGCCGTCCGGTAGGGTGATCTTCACGTCAGAGTCGAAGAGGTTCCGCGCCTCCAAATAGGAGTTGTTCTCCACGCCCACACCATCCCTGAGGTTCTCCTCAATGATGGAGCTTCGGTTGAACTGGTCGGTGTGGGAGATACCGTAGGCTTTGCGCTTGGCGTACTCCTCAACGGCCTCCTTGATCTGGGCCTTGGTAGGCTTCTCGATGCCGTCCTTCTTGAGCTTCTCCTCGACCATCTTGTCCACTCGTTGACGCACCATTGGGCGCTTCGAGTAGCTCGCAAGCCAGGACTGGACGATGGCCTCCTGCAACTCATCGGCTCCTCCGAGCTTCTGGGTCATCAGGTGCTTCGCTGCGGTGCTGTAGCGCATCGGGTAGTAGGACCCGGTGTGGCGTGTCTCTTCGAGCAGGCTCCGGGCGTTCATGTTGCCGAACTGCCCAGGATTCTCGATGTAGTCCCACTTGCGCGCCATGTGCTCCTTCAGCGCCTCTACCAGCTTGCGCTCCGATGCTGTCAGGCGAGCCTTGCGCTCCCCATGGGCCGACGACTCAAGGTCCTCGACCACCCGACGACTGATCGCCTCCATCTTGGCCGCACCGGACATCTGCTGGTGGTGCCAGAAGGGCTCCTTGAGTATCTCGTCGAAGATACCCTTGAAGCGGTTATGGGCAACATTGTCCTGTGATCGGAGGCGCTCAACGATGTCCGAAGCGGTTGCCCCGAACTTGCCGTTGGAGCCGTCCTCGTAGCCGGTGGAAGACCGGAAGAGGTCCCGAGCGATCCCGCGCATCTCAGGGTTATCCGAGCGACCCAACTGGAGGCCGATCTCGGTGATGTTGCCCATCCTGACGCCCATCTGGGCCTTCACTGGGTCCTCATCGAACCCACGGAAATCCTTGAGGGTCTTCGGGTTCAGCGGGGTCCCGCCACTGACGATCGTTCCATCCGTGAGGCGTACAGCCGAGGGATCAAACGGGACATCCATGTAAGGCACGGCGGCATCCTCGTGGATCACATCGTCGGCGCTGTAGGGCATCCGAGTGGGGTCCTCTTCGGCACCACTCAGGCGGGCCTTCTCCCGGTTTTCCAGGCGAATGTGCGTCCCTGCGTAGGAGCGGATGTCAGCCTCTTCCGGCGCATTCATACGAGCAATGGCTTCACTGATCGTTTGAGGAGTGGCTGCTTGGATCGAAGGACTATCAACTTCGAGGTCCCAAGAGTTCTTCATAGGTCCAGGGCGAGCCCCCAGGAGGCCGTTGAGCGCACCACCGAAGGCAGCGCCCCCAGCGATAGCCATCCCAAGGTCAGCCTCACGGCCAGAGATACGCGCCGAGGTGTCCTCTGAGAGACCACCAAGAGCACCACCCACAGCCGCTCCACCCACCAGCCGGCCCGCCAGCTTGGCACCACCCGCACGGGCAGGGTTCACGAGGGTCCACGGGTCCCCCGCCATGCTCGATGCACCACCGACAAGCTGAGCCCCAAGGCCAGCCTGAGAGGTTTCGCGGACCAACTTCTCGTTCTCCAGGGCCAGCTTCAGGTTGCTGTCGAAGTTCGAGCGGTAGCCCCGGAGGACCACATCGTAGAACTGAGGGTCCAGGCCGGAAGCCTTCAGCTTGTCGTAGTCCTCATCAGTCCAGTCGCTAAGGCGGTCGCCCTGGAGCGGATCGTTAGCGAGGTCCCTGAGCATCGCTATCGTTTCTGAAAAGTCCGCTTCGTCGTTCATCATGGCTGCCCGGATGGCGACCCCAATAGGCGACGTCTTGAGGCTCCCGCTGATGGCGTCCCCGGTGCTATCGAATAGGCCGGGGCCATCCTTATCTTCGGTGCGACCCTTGGTTTCGTATAGGTCCTGGGCGAACGGAGTGGCCTTCTCGGGAACATCAGCGCCCCCAATGTGCATGGAGGAGCCCATGAAGGGCGTCACTCCCGGTTCCACTGAGGGCTTCTTCTCGATGCCTTCGGGTGCCTCAAGTCCGCCGCCGAGCTTTACGAAGGCATCCAACTCAGCCTTCTTGCCGGTGCTCGCTACGTCAGCCAGCTTGGCCATGTAATTGCGCCCTTCCTCGGAGATACTCTCAAGGTCTCCCCGGTCATACGCTTCGAGTTGCTTGCGGCCCACTCGACCAGCTCCTTGGTTGTACGCCAGGAGTGCCTTGAGCTCGTCGCCACCGGCCAACTTGAGGTTGTCCTTCATGTGCCGGGCGGCTGCGTCGATGGACTTGGCCGGGTCGAAGAAGTCCTCCTCGGTGACCAGCCCGTAGGCAAGTCCTGTGGCCTTGGTGAACTGGCCGATACCGCGAGGCCCCGTAGGGCTCACGGCTTGTGGGTCGAAGGAAGACTCAAGGAAAAGCTGCTTGTGTAACAGGTCGTAGTTGACCCCGTGGGCATCAGCAGCCTCCTTGATGATGGAGTCGAACGGACCTCCTTCGGCCCTGATCTTGTCGTACTGCTCTTTAGTGCTCATGTGTTTACCTCACTGTGGTTGTGTGTGCTTTCAGTGAGGGTTTTTACGGTCGAGGATCGCTTGGGGTGCATGAGCCGATCAATCATGGTCGCCTCAAGCTCGTAGTATTCTTCTTGGCTCATTTTCTGGGCGACGCGCCAGCGGAGGGCCTGGGAGTCGGCTTCTGCCTGGAATTGTTCTAAGGGACTGCGCGGAGTCGAACGCGCGGACTGCTGGGCGCCAAGTGCATCCTCAGTGGCTCGACAAATCCGAGCGAGATGCTTGTTGATCGTTCGCAGCTCGGTAAGAAACTCCTCGGTGACATCGGCGGTTTGGGCTGGCTGATCCATCAGAAGCATGCCGCCCGTGCCATCCGCCGATCCCGCAAGTCCCGCATGTCGCGAAGAGCCCTCAGCATCCTTTCGGTTCGAGGGGATGAAACGTCCGACTCGCTGCGTTCAACTGGGCGCCTTCGTATTTCTACGGGTTCGCGACGAGTCGTTTCAGGGTTGAGCATGAACACAGGGCCGGAGGGCGATGTGGCGCGGACCAGTATCAAACGAGACGACTCAGCGAATAGCTCGATTAGCTTGGTTCCGATCAGCAGCGCGATCCGCTTAGATTCTTCGTCGGTTAAGGTAGGAGGCGCTCCCGCAATCTCAGCGAGTACAAGAGCAAGCCCGCCAAGGAGGTCGCCAACTTCGGAGAGTGGCGTTGGGCTCAGGCCGGGGCGGAAAAATCCCATCACGAAGTTCAGTGTGTCCTCAGCCGTGGCCCTAAGGTCGAGCCTTTCGAGATACGGAACGGCTTCATGTGCCTCGGAGGCTGTCGCTCTCTGCGATTCTATCCAATCAGCGAGATAGACGGAGAAGGGCGGCACAAGGGCAGCAGTGAGTCGGCTTTTGGATGAGAGGGGGATACCAGATTTGGTAGCGGACACGAGTAAAGCTCCTATGAAACAAACGGTAGGAAGTGCTTTACGTTGCGTTGCTTTGTATTGGCGCCAAGCCTGATGGCCTGGGTCCCTTAGGGACTCTCGATGCTTCGTTCAGGAGAACGGTGCGAAATCGAGGTGGCCATCATAGAGCCATTATTTTTTTACGTCTACCCCTCATAGGGACTCTCTACGGCCTCAGCGGCCACGGCCACCGGGCGCTCCAGAAGCTCCTTGAGCATTGCTTTGAGCCCAGCTATCTCGGCGTGTAGCGCTGCGAACTCCCCAGCGAACTGCTGAGAGGTGGCGTCCTGGGCCTCGTTGATGTCGAACTTGCCGGTCTTGCGGATGGACGGAAGGACCACCTCGGTGACCCACTTGCGGAAGGGCTCAGACTGCTCAGCGCGCCCTTTCAGGAGCATCCGATAGGTGTTGGCCTCATTCAGGAGGGCCGTATTCTTCTGGTACGGCCTATTGCTTGGGTCCAATGGCAGGTCTACAGGATTACTGTAGGCCAGCAGGACATCGCGCAGGCTGAGACGCATGTTGCACGCCTTAGTTGCCTTGAAGTTACCGACAACCACGCTCGGGTTCTTCAAGCCAGCCGCTCGGGCGACCTGGGTAGCGATGAACAGCAGATCATGCTCCGGGTGCCCGAGCAGGATGTCCAGCTCGATGCCCATAAAGGACTGCTTGGTGAAGTGCATTGCGTTGTCGTTGGGCGCTTGCGTTGCGTTGTCGCGCCTCACGGAATAATCCCAGACGCGCCGCCCACGGCACTAAGGCTCCTCCGGTGGCCGTTGCTTGGACCCGCGCAAACAGTAGCGGCAGAGGATCAGCGCGCCACTCACTACAAGGAGCGGGATGATTGAGACCGTAGCAAGGAGCATGGGCGCGGCGAGGGCCATAGCGAACCACTGGCCGACATCCCAGGGGACAAGCAGGCCGATGGCTGCGACCGCATAGAACACGATCCAAAAGACCGTGAACGGCGAGGCGTTACGAATCTTGTAGCGCATAGCTTCGTCATCCCTGAACAGTCGGTTCAATGTCCTTTGGTGGAGCAATACCAAAGGCATCTGAGAGCACACCAGCGAGCGCCTTGATCGGTACGCCATTCTTACCGTAGGTGTCATAAGAAATCGACCCGGAGGCGTGACCCAGGATCGCCTGGGCAAAAGTGAGGGGCGTTCCCTTTGATTGGAGGCGCGTGGCCATCGAGTGCCTCAACGAGTGGAGGCTCTGAGTTTCTAAGCGGTCTTCGCCGAGGGCCTTCTTGAGGAGCGCACCGAGGTAACGGCTCGCGTTCATCGCGTTGACGCCATTGTCAGACGGTAGGGCTCCCGCTTTAACCGCTTCCAGAAAAGACGGTAAGTCGAACCCAAAGGCCCCATCAGTGAGCGGGACCAGGCGAGCGCTGTAGCGATTCTTAAGGCTCTTTCCTGGGTCGTTCTCGTTGATGTCGATACACCAGCAGCCGTCGACTTGCTTGATGTCTTCCTTCTTGAGCTGTGCGACTTCGCCCACACGGGCTCCAGTGATTGCCAGAAGGGATAGGCCCCAGCGTTGCCAGGAGGTCGTAGGGAGTCCGTTAGCGTGGCTCATGGCCTTCGCTATCTGGGCCTCAGTAAAGCCCTCTCGCTCGCTCATGGTGGCCTTGGTGAGCTTGAGCTTAGCGGTGTACGCCTTCTTAATCAGATCATTCGCCTCGGCCCACTTCAGGACCGTCGAAAGGGTGGCGAGTAGGTTGTTCACGGTCGAAGGCTTGCGGGTTTCAAGCAGATTTGTCCGAACGGCTATCAGGTCCTCCCGCTTGTGCTTGCTGAGGTCGAAGACCCCGACAGCCTCGAAAGCTCGCCCGATGACCGTATGGGCGGTCCGAAGGGCTCCCAGGGTGGAAACCTTAATGTTGACCGAGTGCTCCGCCATGTAGCTATCTGCCAAGTCCTCCCAGGAAAGCGGCTTGGCTTCTCCAACGAGAGCATCCATAGGGGCTTGAGGTGCGTCTACAGATAGAGACGGGGCGACGCTAATCTCTCTATCGATGGCGCTATCCTGATCGATCTCATCTATGATATCAGCCAAGCCCTTCGGGTGACCCTGGAGGCGCCTCTCTGCTGCTCCCATGATCCTACGGCCTAACTCGACAGCCTTAGCTTGAGGCGGTGTGAGCGATGCCGTGCAAGCGATCATATGTAGCTCGTCACGGATATCCGAATAGACGAGCCCATGGGTGTCCAGCAGCTCCCAGTCGGTAGGAGTCGCCAGGGCATCCTCTGCGATGGACCTGAGGTGGTCGCGGAGTTCTCCCCAGGTAGCCTCAGGATTCTCAAGATGAAAGGCCCTGAGCGTTGATAGGAGCTGCTTACTGGTGGTCATGGCTGTTGATCTATCACTGGAGCGAAGGGAAAGCGTACACGAGCCTGTAGAGCGCAGGGGACGGACCCTGAGGTAGTAGACGCCAGAGCGCCTGTAGTGCCAGGGCTTGGCGAGTGGGACTTCTAACACGGTTGTAACAATTGGCGGCGCTGCTGGAGTATCCATCGGCTGAAACCCTTGTGGTTGCTGGGTCTCGCTTCGGTTCCTTCAGATTGAAACAGAATCTTGCCGACATGATCGATCGCAGCCGCGAAGCCGGTGCTGAAGTGTTGCTGCTGGGCATGCGCATGCCGCCGAATCTGGGGCAGCGCTATACCCGTGCATTCGCCGATGCGTTCGACTCGCTTGCGCAGGAAAAGAGCGTCGCCTACGTGCCGTTCTTGCTGGAGGGTGTAGGGGGTGTTGCCGGGATGATGCAGGCCGACGGCATCCATCCGACGGCCGAGGCGCAGAGCCAGTTGCTCGAGACGGTCTGGCCGGCACTCGAGCCCTTGCTTTGAGGCGTAGGCGCAGCTACTGTCGCGCCCTCGATTGGAGCCTCAGATGTCGCGCTCAGCCAGGACCCTTTACGCTTATCGACTTATCGTGCCGGACGAACAGTACGACATGTTCGCCTGCCGCGAGAATCGACTGCACCTGGCTCTGCGGCAACTGGAACTGAGCGGAAATGCCGACCGCACGTTGTGCGGCGGCTTGCTGCCGGCTCAGCCCCGTTGGCGGGAACTCGAGCGGGCCACGCTGAAGGACCGCCAGTTGTGTCCCAGCTGCCGTCAGTTGCTCGAGGCGCGCCGCAAGGGCCTTCCGTCTGCCACTGCGGCTTGGTAGCTCACGTTTCGGTCGGTTCAAGTACAATCGCATCTATCCTTCTACTCTGGATTCTCAAGGACTCTTCAATGGTCTCGCGCGCGTTTGCGGTCGCCTCCTGTTTGTCATTCGCTGCTTTGCTTTCGGCGGGCCCCAGCGCGGCGCTCGAACTGCCGCTGCCGCCGGAAGGCGAAGACATCGTCGGCCAGATTCAGGTCATCAAGGCGAAGTACGAAGATACCTTCGCTGCCATCGGTGAAGCCCACGATCTTGGCTATCTGGAGTTGGTCGCGGCCAACCCGGGCGTCGACCCGTGGCTGCCGGGCGAGGGCACCGACATCATTCTGCCGACCCGTTTCATCCTCCCGCCGGGCCCGCGCGAGGGCATCGTGATCAACATTGCCGAGTACCGGATGTACTACTACCCGGAAGGCAAGAACGTGGTGCATACCTTCCCGCTGGGTATCGGCCGAGAGGGCTGGGGTTCTCCGGTTGGAACAGCCCGGATCACGGCCATGACCAGCAACCCGGCCTGGTATCCGCCGAAGTCGATTCGCGAAGAGCACGCCGCCGATGGCGATCCGTTGCCGACGGTGGTTCCGCCAGGCCCGGACAATCCTCTCGGCCCATACAAGATGAGCCTTTCGCTTCCGGGCTACCTGATTCATGGCTCGAACAAGAAGTTCGGTATAGGCATGCGGGTGAGCCACGGTTGCTTCCGTATGCTCAACCACAACGTGCTGGAACTGGCGAAGATGGTGAAAGTCGGAACGCCGGTGCGTATCGTCGACGAGCCCTACAAGTTCGGCGTCAGCGAGGGCAAGGTCTATCTAGAAGCCCATGCGCCGCTGGAAGACGGTGATCAAAAGACGCTGACACTGATGGACAAGCACGCCGTCGTCATCAATACCCTGCTCAAGCGTGACGAGGCCGCGGGCAAGTTGCACCTGGACTGGGAAATGGTGCGCGAGATCATTGCTGGCGAAGACGGCTTGCCGATCCAGATCGCCGAGCAGCGGACCGAAGTCGCCGTCCATGAAGAGCAGTTGTTCTGACTGCTTTTCCGCGGGCATAAAAAAGCCGACCTTGAAGGTCGGCTTTTTTGCTTTTACAAGCTTACTTGCGGCTGGCGCGTTCCAGCATACGCAGAGCACGCTCGTTGGCTTCGTCAGCAGTCTGCTGAGCCTTCTGAGCGGCGGCCAGAGCTTCGTCGGCCTTGCTGTACGCTTCGTCAGCGCGAGCCTGGGCGCGAGCAGCGGCGTCTTCGGTCGCGGTCAGGCGAGCTTCGCTTTCTTTGGTCATGCTGTTGCTGCAACCGGTAGCCAGAACTGCGGCCAGAGCCAGAGCAGAGAATTTCAGAACGTTGTTCATCTTGTTCCCCTTAAGGTGGAAATCCATAAAGCAACTTCCGTTATGGAAAGTTTGCGCGCACATACTACCTATAACTTAGCTTAAGTAAACTGAGTGGGCGCAGGCGCTACAGGTTTTTTTTCAAACTGCCTTTGCTTTGTCTCTCATCCCGGCAAGTTGGATAAAAAACATCCAGCGCTGGTTCCCCAAAGACCCATCATAGTTGCCTGATTGCATCACGCATCGAAAGTTCCGGTGCAGGGCGTGCAAATAATGATCAACGCAAGGCTGGTCGAACGACTTCGAAAGAGGTAGAAAAGACGTCTGTGAATGTATGCGGCTGCCGACGACACGTCCCTGGTGCAGCCACCCGAAAACAAGAAGACAGGACAATCCTGCTGAAGGAGTCACGATGAGCGACACGGTGCGCGTCCATCACGACCAGGCTGGCCATCGCTTCGAGGCGATGATCGAAGGTCACTGCGCCTACCTTGCCTACATGGATCTTGGCAAGCAGACACTGGATATGTATCGCACCTTCGTTCCGGACGCATTGCGTGGGCGAGGCATCGCAGCGGCTCTGGCGCAGCATGCGCTCGATTACGCCGAGCGCGAGGGCTATCAGGTCATCCCTTCATGCTCATATGTGGAACGCTACATCGAACGCAATCGAACGGGCTCTGGCCAGGCCACGCCAGAGCCATAAAAAAACGCCGGGAGACCGGCGTTTTTTCTTCCTAGCCGCGCTGCCGTTTGGGCAGCACGTCCTTGAGCTTGTCATGCATGCTCAGCACGGCTTTCTCGGTGGTGTCCCAGTCGATACAGGCGTCGGTAATGGACACTCCGTACTTGAGATCGCACAGGTTCTTCGGAATGGCCTGATTGCCCCAGCCAAGGTGGCTTTCGACCATGAGGCCAACAATGGAATTGTTGCCTTCGAGGATCTGGTTGGCGACGTTGTCCATCACCAGCGGCTGCAGGGCCGGGTCCTTGTTGGAGTTTGCATGGCTGCAGTCGATCATGATGTTCGGGCGAATGCCCGCCTTGTGCAGCTCCTGCTCGCAGAGCGCGACGCTGACCGAGTCGTAGTTGGGCTTGCCGTTACCACCGCGCAGCACCACATGGCCGTAGTTGTTGCCCTTGGTGGTGACGATGGACACGCCGCCAGACTGGTTGATGCCAAGGAAACGGTGCGGGCTGGAAACCGACTGCAGCGCGTTGATGGCCACGGTCAGGCTGCCGTCGGTGCCGTTCTTGAAGCCGACAGCCGAGGACAGCCCGGACGCCATCTCGCGGTGCGTCTGCGATTCGGTGGTGCGCGCGCCGATCGCCGACCAGCTGATCAGATCCTGCAGATACTGCGGAGAGATGGGGTCGAGTGCCTCGGTGGCGGTGGGCAGGCCCATCTCCGCCAGATCGAGCAGCAGCTTGCGGCCGATGTGCAGACCGTCCTGGATCTTGAACGAGTCGTCCATGTAGGGATCGTTGATCAGGCCTTTCCAGCCGACAGTGGTACGGGGCTTCTCGAAATACACGCGCATGACGAGGAACAGGCTGTCGGACACCTTTTCCGCCAGGACCTTGAGGCGCTCGGCGTACTCGTGGGCGGCTTTCAGGTCATGGATGGAGCAGGGGCCGATCACCAGGAACAGGCGGTGATCCTTGCCGTCGAGAATGTCGCGTACGACCTGACGACCATGGGAGACGGTCTGCAATGCCGAGGCGGTCAGCGGGATTTCACGCTTCAGTTGCTCCGGCGTGATCAGGGTCACGTTGGACGCAACGTTGAGGTCGTCGATTGGTAAATCAGCCATTTGTCACTCGTCAGGAATCACGGGAGCCGTCCGCCAGCGATCCCGGTGCGGCGGAACTGGACTTGAGGGCGCAGCGGGGAAACGGAACCTTAGCGCTAAAGGGCTTAATCGACAACGAGATTGATGGCGTATTGAGTCGATCCGCCTGTCGATCTTCGCAACGCCAAGCGGGACGCTGTGATGCGCATCGTCGGGCTGCTATCGTTCTGCTTTTTCAATCGGTTGGCGCGGGTATCCCGCCGGCCACATGACCTGGAGCGCTTATGTCTGCAGCCAATCCACGTATAGGCATCATCGGCACGGGTGCTATCGGAGGCTTCTATGGCTTGATGCTGGCGCGCGCCGGCTTCGATGTGCATTTCCTGTTGCGTAGCGAATACGATGCCGTCCTCGCCCGTGGCCTGCAGGTCAATAGCGCGGTGCATGGGCCATTACTGCTGGAGCAGCCGCAGATTTACCGCGCTGCCGCCCAGATGCCTCCCTGCGACTGGCTACTGGTGGGGGCTAAAAGCACCAGCAACCAGGATCTGGCGCCGCTCATCGCTCAGGTCGCAGCACCCGATTGCAAGGTGGTGGTACTGCAGAACGGGCTGGGTGTGGAGGATGTGCTCAGGCCATTTCTGCCGGCCAGCGTGCACCTGCTGGGCGGCCTGTGTGCGATCTGTGCACATCGTTCCGAGCCCGGCGTGGTCGAGCATCAGGCCCTTGGTGGGGTCAACCTTGGCTACCATTCCGGGCCCGCCGGGCATGACCTGCAGGCACAACAGGTATTACTGGGCGAGATGGTCGAGATGTTCCGTCGGGCCGGGGTGGATTCTTCACCGATGCCCAGCCTGGCACAGGCGCGCTGGATGAAGCTGGTGTGGAACGTGCCGTTCAACGGCCTCTCGGCTCTGCTCGACGCTGGTACCGAGTCGCTGCTCGCCAGCGACGACACGCGGGCGCAGATCAAGGCCATCATGCAGGAGGTCTGCGCCGCGGCGCAGGCGCTGGGTTGTGCGCTGCCAGAGGATTTCCCGGAGAAGTTGCTGATGGGAACGGCACGCATGCCCGACTACCTGCCCAGCATGTATCACGACAGGTCTCACAACCGGCCGATGGAGCTGGAGGCGATCTATGCCGCACCGCTTGCCGCAGCTGCGCAGCAGGGCGTATCGATGCCCCGTACCGAAATGATCTATCGCCTGTTGCGCTTCCTGGAGCAGCGTAACGGCGCCTGACACAAACGCCGGCCCGGTTTTCGCCGCACTGCTAAGCTCAACGGCAGTCGCGGCGAGTCAGACCAAAGGTCGCACAGCAAAAGCCAGGCGGAACATCTATCATCCGTTGGCGCACCGTTCATAAGGTTATAAGTGTTGCGGCAGGCGCAGTGGTGCCTTTGCCTTGAGGGATTTCTATGAAGCTTCAACAACTGCGTTACATCTGGGAAGTGGCGCACCATGACCTCAACGTTTCGGCAACTGCCCAGAGTCTGTTCACCTCGCAACCCGGCATCAGCAAGCAGATTCGCCTGTTGGAGGATGAACTCGGCGTCGAAGTGTTCGCCCGCAGTGGCAAGCATCTGACGCGGGTGACACCTGCTGGAGAGCGCATCATCACCACGGCTGGCGAGATTCTGCGCAAGTGCGAGAGCATCAAGCAGATTGCCCAGGAGTTCTCCAACGAAAAGAAGGGCACCCTGAGCATCGCGACCACCCACACCCAGGCACGTTATGCGTTGCCTCAGGTGATCAGCAGCTTCATCAAGCAGTACCCGGACGTGTCGCTGCACATGCACCAGGGTACGCCGATGCAGATCGCCGAAATGGCCGCCGACGGGACGGTCGATTTCGCCATCGCAACCGAGGGGCTGGAACTGTTCGGCGACCTGGTGATGATGCCTTGCTATCGGTGGAACCGCTGCGTGATCGTGCCTCGCGGCCATCCGCTGGCGAAACTGGACAAGCTCACCCTCGAGGCGCTGGCCGAGCACCCGATCGTGACCTACGTGTTCGGTTTCACCGGGCGCTCCAAGCTCGACGAAGCCTTCGGCCATCGTGGGCTTTCGCCGAAGGTGGTTTTCACCGCAGCCGACGCTGACGTGATCAAGACCTATGTCCGGCTCGGGTTGGGCGTTGGTATCGTGGCGCGCATGGCGGTGGACCCGAACCTGGATTCGGATCTGGTGGTGCTGGATGCCAGTGAGCTGTTCGAGTCCAGCGTGACCAAGATCGGCTTCCGCCGCGGCACTTTCCTGCGCGGCTTCATGTGCGACTTCATCCAGCAGTTCGCCCCGCATCTGAACCGGGACATGCTGGAAAAGGCCATCCAGTGCCGCAACAAGGCGGAACTGGATGAGCTGTTCGACGGCATGCAGCTGCCGACCTACTGATCATTCGAGACACGGGTTCGGCGCTGGCGCCAACCCGTGAGTGCACTGTCTACCGCATGAGTGTGCGGTCAGCTCTTGGCGATCAGATTGCCGGCGTGCAGCCCGCATTCCTTGTGGGTGGCTTCCTCCCACCACCAGCGACCTTCACGCTCGTGCTGGTTCGGTAGCACCGGCCGAGTGCAGGGCTCACAGCCGATACTGATGAACCCGCGCTCGTGCAGGCTGTTGTAGGGAATTTCCAGCATGCGGATGTAGCCCCACACTTCCTCGCTGGTCATCTGTGACAGCGGGTTGAACTTGTACAGCGGGTGGTCCGGTGTCGAGAACGCGGTATCCAGTTCCAGTACTGCAACCTGGCTACGGGTGCCAGGGCTCTGATCACGCCGCTGGCCGGTGGCCCAGGCGCGCACTGTCGACAGTTTACGGCGCAGCGGCTCGATCTTGCGGATACCGCAGCATTCGCCATGACCGTCGCGGTAGAAACTGAACAGGCCCTTTTCGTTGACCAGCGGCTGCAGCAACGCCGGGTCCGGGGTCATGATCTCGATGGCGATGCCGTAGTGATCACGGACCTGCTCGATGAAACGATAGGTCTCGCTGTGCAGGCGCCCGGTATCGAGGGTGAACACCTTGACGCTCTTGTTCAGCTTCCAGGCCATATCCAGCAGTACCACGTCTTCGGCGCCACTGAAGGAGATCCACAGGTCATCGCCGAACAGATCGAAGGCGAGCTTAAGAACGTCTTGCGGCGATTTCTCGGCGTAGGCTGTAGCCAACGCGGCGACGTCGATGGAGGTGCTCATCAGGCGGCTTCCTTATAAATGTCCACGGCGCTTCGGCGCTCTGAGGCGGCGGATGGTAGCAAAAGGGGTTTATGCCGCTAAATAACGTTTAGATACGCGTATCAGCCTTTTCGGGTATAAGCGCTGCGTTGCTTCGGCTGCGAGCTGCCGTTAGAGTGCCGCCTTCAATTTTCTGCATTGAGGAGTGGCCCGTGGAAATAGCCTGTCTCGACCTGGAAGGTGTGCTGGTTCCGGAAATCTGGATCGCCTTTGCCGAGGCCACCGGAATCGAATCGCTCCGGGCGACCACACGGGACATTCCCGACTATGACGTACTGATGAAGCAGCGCCTGCGCATCCTCGACGAGCACGGCCTGAAGCTCGCCGATATCCAGAAGGTCATCGCAACGCTGAAGCCGCTGGAAGGCGCGCCGGAGTTCATCGACTGGCTGCGCGAGCGTTTCCAAGTGGTGATCCTGTCCGACACCTTCTACGAGTTCTCCCAGCCGCTGATGCGCCAGCTGGGCTTCCCGACGCTGCTCTGCCATCGCCTGATCACCGACGAGACCGACCGCGTGGTGGACTATCAGCTGCGCCAGAAGGACCCCAAGCGGCAGTCGGTCATCGCGCTGAAGAGCCTGTACTACCGTGTCATCGCTGCGGGTGACTCTTACAACGACACCACCATGCTCAGCGAAGCCCATGCCGGCATCCTGTTCCATGCGCCGGACAATGTCATCGCCGAGTTCCCGCAATTCCCTGCAGTGCATACCTTCGATGCGCTCAAGCAGGAGTTCCTCAAGGCGTCGAACCGCAAGCTGACGCTCTGATCTGTCCGGATCGAGGCGGCCGTTCCGTTGATCGGTCGCCTCAGCCTGATAGCTGCTCCAGCGTTTCCAGCAGCACCTTCACTTTGTCGATCGACTCCTGGTATTCCGCCTGCCAGTCCGAGTCGGCGACGATGCCGCCACCGCCCCAGCAGCTGGCTTGTCCGCCACGGACGAGCAGGGTACGGATGGCGATGGAGCTGTCCATTTCCCCCCTGACATCGACATACAGCAGCGACCCGCAGTAAATCGAGCGGCGGGTAGGTTCCAGCTCGTCGATGATCTGCATGGCGCGGATCTTCGGCGCTCCGGTAATGGACCCGCCAGGAAAGCTGCCGGCCAGCAGATCGAATGCGTCCAGCCGGTCGGCGAGCTCGCCGGTGACACAGCTCACCAGGTGATGGACATTGGGGTAGCTTTCCAGCGCGAACAGCTGCGGGACGCGCACGCTGCCGATGCGACAGCTGCGGCCGAGATCGTTGCGCAGCAAATCGACAATCATCAGGTTCTCGGCACGATCCTTCTCGCTGGCCAGTAGTGCCTGCGCCTGTGCGGCATCGCTCTGCTCGTCATGCCCGCGGGGCCGCGTACCCTTGATCGGCCGCGTCTCCACCCGGCCGCCCTGCAGCCGCAGGAAGCGTTCCGGCGAAAGGCTGACGATGGCGCCATCGCTGAGCCCGACGAACCCGGCGAATGGTGTCGGGCAAGCCTTGCGCAGGGCGCTATAGGCACTCCATGCATCACCCGAACAGGCGGCGCGAAAACGCTGGGTGAAGTTCACCTGGTAGCAGTCGCCCGCCTGGATATAGGCCTGGATGCGCCCGATGCCGCGGCGATAATCATCCCGCGAGATATCCGGAGTGAACCGCCCATGCAGCCTGAATGGCGCGGCTGCGGCAGGGGATGCCGTTTCGAACAGACGGACCAGGCGCTCACGTTCGGGCCGGGCGGTGGCCGGATGGAACAGCAGCTGACTGGTCCGACGCTGGTGATCCGTGATCAACGCCCAGCCATACAGCCCCAGGCGCGCCAGCGGCAAACCACTGTCATCGCGTGCGCGCTGTGGAAGTCGTTCCAGCCGCGTGCCGAAGTCATAATTCAGCAGGCCGATCAGTCCGCCCGCGAAGGGCAGCTCGCAACCGTCGGGCAGCGTGGCCGGCCCCAGGTCGCGCAATGCCTGGCGCAAACGCTGGAAAAAATCACGCCCTGATTCGCTCCGCGCAGGCTCGAAGATCGCCGATGGCCAGGCGCTGAGGATGTCGAAGCGGCCGCGCTCGGCTACCGGCCGGCCGGAATCCAGCAGAACGGCGCCGGGCGCATGACGAATGCGTTCGAACCAGTGAGCAGGATCGGCCTTATAGGGCAGAGGGTGCAGCGTGCAGAGGGGCATGGTCGGATCGATAAGGGCCGGCCCGCGACATGCACGGGCCTGCCAATGGGTCAGTCGTGCGGCGGAACGTGGCCGAAGAGCTCCTGGGAGAACTTCACGCGTTCCTCGACGGTTTCCTGGATACCCTTTGCCTTGAGCTCTTCCAGACGGTTCTCCACGGCATGGGCGCGGTGGGTCAGCCCGCAGTCGTTGGCGATCTGGATGTTCAGGCCCGGGCGTGCATTCAACTCCAGGATCAGCGGTCCCTTGTCCTGATCGAGCACCATGTCGACACCGATATAGCCGAGCCCGCAGAGCTCGTAACAGCCGGCGGCCAGCTTCATGAAACCGTCCCAGTTCGGCAGCTGTACGCCGTCCACAGCATTGGTGGTGTCGGGGTGCTTGGTGATCTTGTTGTTCAGCCAGGTGCCGCGCAGGGTGATACCGGTCGCCAGATCCACGCCGACGCCGATTGCACCCTGGTGCAGGTTGGCCTTGCCGCCGGACTGGCGGGTGGGCAGGCGCAGCATGGCCATGATCGGATAACCCATCAGCACGATGATGCGGATGTCCGGCACGCCTTCGTAACTGATGCTCTTGAAGATCGGATCAGGCGTGACGCGGTACTCGATCAGCGCACGGTCGCGGTGACCGCCGAGAGAATACAGACCAGTGAGGATGTTGGAGATCTGATGCTCGATCTCCTCATGGGTCATGATCTTTCCGGACACGGTCTTGTAGCGGCCCTCGAAACGATCCGCTATCACCAGAATGCCGTCGCCGCCAGCACCCTGGGCCGGCTTGACGACGAAGTCGGTGTGATCCTTGACGATGTCCTTGAGCTTGTCGATGTCCTTCTCGGTCTCGATGATCCCGTACATCTCCGGCACGTGAATGCCGGCCTCGATCGCGCGCTGCTTGGTGATGATCTTGTCATCGACGATCGGGTACAGGCTGCGCTTGTTGTACTTGAGCACGTAGTCCGCGTTGCGGCGGTTGATGCCCATGATGCCCTTGGCTTCCAGGGCCTTCCACGTCTTGATCAGACCGAACATGGCTCAATCCTTCAGAAAGGCTTTGAAGCGGAACAGCTCGGTCAGGCGGTAGCCGCGGTAGCGACCCATCGCCAGCATGAAGCCCACCATGATCAGCAGCACGGCCGGGAAGGTGAAGATGAAGTAGGTCAACTCCCGGATGTTCATCAGCATGAAGGCCAGGCTTGCGGCGATCAGCGTGCCGACCGCGACCTTGAAGGCATGGCCGCCGCCACGCTCTTCCCAGGTGATGGACAGGCGTTCAATGGTCATGGTCAGGATCACCATCGGGAACAGCGATACCGACAACCCGCGCTCGAGGCCGAGCTTGTGGCTGAGCAGGCTGATCACTGCAATCAGCACCACAACGAAGGTCAGCACGACCGACAGGCGCGGCAGCATCTGCAGTTTCAGATGTTCCAGGTACGAGCGCAGCGACAGGCCGAGCGCGGTGATCAGGGTGAACAGGATGATGCCGAAACCGATCTGGGTTTCGCGGAACGCCAGGGCGATCAGCACCGGGGTGAAGGTGCCGAGGGTCTGCAGGCCGCCGAGGTTACGCAGGATCAGGATCACCAGCACGCCGATCGGGATCATGATCATGATCTGGTAGGTCTGCTGAGTCTGCAGTGGCAGGCCGTACAGCGAATACTCCAGGAATCCGGCCTCGGTGTTCTCGTCTGTCAGCTTGGCGAGGCGGATGGCGTTCATCTCGCTGTTGTTCAGGGTAAAGGTCACCTGCGGGTTGCGGCCACCTTCCAGGTTGATCAGCGGCTCGTCACCGGTCCACCAGACCAGACGGTCACCCGGCAGACCCTGTTCGCCAGTGCCGGGGTTGAAGAACAGCCACTTGTCGCCATTGAAACTGCGCAGCCAGAGTTCGGGCGTTTGCGGCTGATCGGCATTCAGGCGGATGGTATGCACACGCTCCATCGGCACGTGGGCGATGGACAGCAGCAGCTCGATGACACGTGCCTTGTTCGGGATGGAGGTATCGCCCCCGAGCAGCAACTTGACGTTGTCATCGTTGGGATTGTTGACGCGCTTGATCGCTTCGCTGATGAAGGTCTCGACGTCGGCCGAATGCTGGCGAATGGGAGAGAGCAGGGCCTCGGCGGCAATCTTCTCCGGGCCTTCGACCGGGATGCTGTCGCGGAAGATCGGGCCGGTGGGCTTGCTCTGCTCGCCGCTGTAGCGCTTGGTCAGCACCAGGCGGTAATAGAGCGTCTGGTTGCCGCTGGCGCGACGCGCGGACCAGGTGACGCGGCGGTTGCCATCGACGCGGTTGACGCTGACACCGTAGTTGTTGGAGATGAAGCTCTCGTTGAGGCTGACGAACTCCTGATTCAGTGGCGGCACGTACATCTGCAGCTTCACTGGCTCGCGCGGATTGGCCTGGAACTCGACCTTGGCGTCGATATTCCACAGGTCATCGGTTTCATCTTCGGTAACCGGAATGCCGAGGATGAAGATCTGGTAGGCAGTAATCGAAATTCCCAGTGCGACGAGCAGGAAGATCAGGACTTTCAGATGCAGAGTGAGAGCGCGCATGGGTATTACTCGTCAGCGTCAGATTCGTTGAGGCAACCGGGCTTGCCGGCAATAAAGGTGCGACTTGGGTCCACCAGGGCACCGAAGCGGGTGAGCGCATCGGAACCGATCAAAAGTGGGTATTGGAAAGCCGTACGGTCGGTGAGGTTCACTTCGATGGTGCGTTTGACCTTGCCCATGCACAGATCGAGCTCGATGACCGGCCGTGCGGTATAGGTCTTTTCCTCTTCCGGATCGAAGTCGCCGGCGCGACGTTTGATCTTGCTGATCCGCGCCAGGGGGCGTTCGATGGGGTGCGCATGGGCGCTGTCGACGGCCAGGTAGAAGCGCACCCAGGATTCGCCCTTGCGCTTGAAGCGAGTGATGTCGCGCGCGCTGAGCGATGCCGTCTGCGCGCCGGTGTCGAGTTTCGCTTCCACTTCCAGATTGAAGTCGGGAATGCCGACGTGTTCGTTCAGACCGTAAATCGCCTTTTCGGCAGCCACGCCGATGGCGGGCAGGATCAGTACGCAGAGCAGCAGAAGGTGGGCTTTAACTCTCATGGAACCTGAAATCTAAGGGAAGGGAAGAATGGCCGGCTGGCCTGCGCCGAAAGGTCCGGCGAGCGGCCTGGACGCGAAAGGCTGGCATTCTAGCATGCTGATTTCTTGGCGCTACAACGGCCACCAGCGCTTTGACACCCCTTGATACAGACCATGCCGAGCGTACGACTTTAGTAAAGGTGTCGACAATCGGCGGGCTGTGTCAGTTGACGGTTAGGTCATGCAGGCGTAATTTCGTCGTACTGTCTTTTGGATTGTCGACAATCATGTTGGATGCCGTTGAGCTACCCCCATCAGTACAGCAGCTTGATAGCGGCACACTTGCCGAGAACGTGTTCCGTCTGATCCAGGCTGCGATCGTCAAGGGTGAGATTGCGCCGGGCAGCAAGATTTCCGAGCCCGAACTGGCGCGTACCTACGGCATCAGCCGCGGGCCGCTGCGCGAGGCTATCCACCGGCTGGAGGGTCAGAAACTGCTTGTCCGCGTTCCCCATGTGGGCGCGCGCGTGGTTTCGCTGAGCCATGCCGAGCTGATCGAACTCTACGAAATCCGTGAGTCCCTGGAAGGCATGGCCTGTCGCCTGGCCGCCGAACGCATGAGCGAGGCGGAGATCGATGAGCTGCGTCGGGTGCTCAGCACTCACGAACGCGATGAGGCGTTTCAGGCTGGCGTCGGTTACTACCAGCAGGAAGGCGACTTCGACTTCCACTACCGGATCATCCAGGGCAGCGGCAACCGCACGCTGGCCAAGCTGCTGTGCGACGAGCTCTACCAGCTGGTGCGCATGTACCGCATCCAGTTCTCCACCACGCCGAATCGGCCGCATCAGGCCTTCGCCGAACACCACCGAATCCTGGACGCCATCGCCGAGCGCGATGGCGAACTGGCGGAGCTGCTGATGCGCCGCCATATCGCCGCTTCCAAGCGCAATGTCGAGCGCCATTTCAAAGGTGCTCTTGAGCAAACACCACAACCAAGAGGTGAGGCATGACACTCCCAACCCCCGGTCAGCGTTTTCGCGACGCGGTCGCCAGCGAACATCCCCTGCAGGTGGTCGGTGCGATCAACGCCAATCATGCGCTGCTGGCCAAGCGCGCCGGCTTCAAGGCGATCTACCTGTCCGGCGGTGGCGTCGCCGCGGGCTCGCTGGGTCTGCCTGACCTGGGAATCACCGGGCTCGACGATGTGCTGACCGACGTCCGTCGCATCACCGACGTCTGCGACCTGCCGCTGCTGGTGGATGTCGACACCGGCTTCGGCTCCTCGGCGTTCAACGTGGCCCGCACCGTGAAGTCGATGATCAAGTTCGGCGCTGCCGCGGTCCACATCGAGGACCAGGTCGGCGCCAAGCGTTGCGGCCATCGGCCGAACAAGGAAATCGTTTCCCAGCAGGAAATGGTCGATCGCATCAAGGCGGCGGTGGACGCGCGCACCGACGACAGTTTCGTGATCATGGCGCGTACCGATGCGCTGGCGGTGGAAGGTCTGAACTCTGCGCTGGATCGTGCCGCTGCCTGCATCGAGGCCGGTGCTGACATGATCTTCCCGGAGGCGATCACCGAGCTGGCCATGTACAAGACTTTCGCCGACCGCGTGAAGGCGCCGATCCTGGCCAACATCACCGAATTCGGCGCCACGCCGCTGTACACCACCGAGGAGCTGGCCATCGTCGACGTTTCCCTGGTGCTCTATCCGCTGTCGGCGTTCCGTGCCATGAACAAGGCGGCCGAGAATGTCTACACCGCGCTGCGCCGTGATGGCACCCAGAAGAATGTGATCGACACCATGCAGACCCGCATGGAGCTCTACGATCGCATCAACTACCACGCGTTCGAGCAGCATCTCGACGCGCTGTTCGCCCAGAAGAAGAGCTGACGAGCAGGTCCCGCCGGGATTTGCCAGCGGGACCTTTGCGATCCATTTTTCAACGTGATTTGCAGTATCCAGAACAAATCCAAGAAGGAGATAGCAATGGCTGAAGCAAAAGTATTGAGCGGTGCGGGGCTGCGCGGACAGATCGCCGGGCAGACCGCCCTGTGCACCGTCGGCAAGACCGGCGCCGGGCTGACCTACCGTGGCTATGACGTACGCGACCTGGCGGCTGAGTGCGACTTCGAAGAAGTGGCCTATCTGCTGTTCTACGGCGAGCTGCCCACCGCTGCGCAACTGGCCGACTACAAGAAGCGCCTGAAGACCATGCGCGACCTGCCGCAGGCTCTGAAGGAAGTGCTCGAGCGCATTCCGGCAAATGCCCATCCGATGGATGTCATGCGTACCGGTTCTTCCGTGCTCGGTACCCTGGAGCCGGAAGTCAGCTTCGATCAGCAGCGCGACGTGGCCGAGCGCCTGATGGCGGCCTTCCCGGCCATCATGTGTTACTGGTACCGCTTCACCCATGACGGTGTGCGCATCGACTGCACCAGCGACGAAGACACCCTGGGTGGTCATTTCCTCGCGCTGCTGCACGGCAAGAAGCCGAGCGACCTGCACGTCAAGGTGATGAACGTCTCGCTGATCCTCTACGCCGAGCACGAGTTCAACGCCTCGACCTTCACCGCCCGTGTCTGCGCCTCGACGCTGTCCGACCTCTATTCCTGCGTGACCGGTGCCATCGGTTCGCTGCGCGGCCCGCTGCATGGCGGCGCCAACGAGGCGGCGATGGACATGATCGAGCAGTGGAAGAGCCCGGAAGAGGCCCGCGAAGCGATCCTCGGCATGCTCGAGCGCAAGGACAAGATCATGGGCTTCGGCCACGCGATCTACAGCGTCTCCGACCCGCGCAACGAGGTGATCAAGGTCTGGGCCAAGAAGCTCGCTGACGAAGTGGGCGATACCGTGCTCTACCCGGTCTCGGTGGCCGTCGACGAAACCATGTGGGAGCAGAAGAAGCTCTTCCCCAACGCCGACTTCTACCATGCCTCCGCTTATCACTTCATGGGCATTCCCACCAAGCTGTTCACGCCGATCTTCGTCTGCTCGCGCGTTACCGGCTGGGCGTCCCATGTGTTCGAACAACGCAGCAACAACCGGATCATTCGGCCGAGTGCCGAGTACATCGGTCCGGAACAGCGCAAGGTAGTACCGATCGCCCAGCGCTGATCGGGATGGGGAGCCCGCCGTGCGGGTTCCTCCAGGCCTTGCCCCTCGGAACATTACTGGATTGAGTTCTTCCGGCATGAATACAGAACACCGCAAACCGCTGCCAGGCACCGGGCTTGACTACTTCGACACCCGCGAGGCGATTGAAGCCATTCAGCCGGGCGCCTATGACAAGCTGCCCTATACCTCCCGCGTGCTGGCCGAGCAGCTGGTGCGCCGCTGCGAACCGGCAGCGCTGACCGATTCGCTCAAGCAGATCATTGAGCGCAAGCGCGATCTGGACTTTCCCTGGTATCCGGCGCGCGTGGTCTGCCATGACATCCTCGGCCAGACCGCGCTGGTCGATCTCGCCGGCCTGCGTGACGCGATCGCGGAGCAGGGCGGCGACCCGGCCAAGGTCAACCCGGTGGTGCCGACCCAACTGATCGTCGACCATTCGCTGGCCGTCGAGTACGCCGGCTTCGATCCGGACGCCTTCGAGAAGAACCGTGCCGTCGAGGAGCGCCGCAACGAGGATCGTTTCCACTTCATCGAGTGGACCAAGACGGCGTTCAAGAACGTCGACGTGATCCCCGCCGGCAACGGCATCATGCACCAGATCAACCTGGAGAAGATGTCCCCGGTGATCCAGGCCCGCGGCGGCGTAGCCTTCCCGGACACCTGCGTGGGCACCGATTCACACACGCCGCACGTCGATGCACTGGGCGTCATCGCCATCGGCGTCGGCGGCCTGGAGGCAGAGACCGTGATGCTCGGCCTGCCTTCGATGATGCGCCTGCCCGACATCGTCGGGGTCAAGCTCACCGGCAAGCGTCAGCCAGGCATCACCGCCACCGATATCGTTCTCGCGCTGACCGAGTTCCTGCGCAAGGAACGTGTCGTCGGAGCCTGGGTGGAGTTCTTCGGCGAGGGCGCCGACAGTCTGTCCATCGGTGACCGCGCCACCATTTCCAACATGTGCCCGGAGTACGGCGCCACCGCCGCGATGTTCTACATCGACCAGCAGACCATCGAGTACCTCAAACTGACCGGCCGCGAACCGGAGCAGGTTGCCCTGGTCGAGCAGTACGCCAAGGAAACCGGCCTGTGGGCGACAGCTCTGGAAGGCGCCGAGTACGAGCGCGTGCTCGAATTCGACCTGTCCAGCGTGGTGCGCAACATGGCCGGCCCGAGCAACCCGCACAAGCGTCTGCCGACGTCGGCACTGCACGAGCGTGGCATCGCCGACGAGGCCAAGCTGGCCGCCGCACGTGCCGAGGAGGCCGAAGGCCTGTTGCCGGATGGCGCGGTGATCATCGCCGCCATCACCAGCTGCACCAATACCTCCAACCCGCGCAACGTGGTCGCGGCGGGCCTGCTGGCCAAAAAGGCCAACGAACTGGGGCTGGTACGCAAGCCCTGGGTGAAGACGTCGTTTGCGCCGGGCTCGAAGGTGGCCAAGCTGTACCTGGAAGAGGCGGGCCTGCTGCCGGAACTGGAGAAGCTTGGCTTCGGCATCGTCGCCTATGCGTGCACGACCTGTAACGGCATGTCCGGTGCGCTGGACCCGAAGATCCAGCAGGAAATCATCGACCGTGACCTGTATGCCACGGCAGTGCTGTCCGGCAACCGCAACTTTGACGGACGCATCCACCCGTACGCCAAGCAGGCCTTCCTGGCCTCGCCGCCGTTGGTGGTGGCCTACGCCATCGCCGGCACCGTGCGCTTCGACATCGAACAGGACGTGCTGGGCACCGACAAGAACGGCCATCCGGTCACTCTGAAGGACCTCTGGCCATCCGACGAGGAGATCGACGCCATCGTCGCCGCCTCGGTCAAGCCGGAGCAGTTCAAGCAGGTCTACATCCCGATGTTCGACCTGGGCAGCATCGAGGAGGCAAAGAGTCCGTTGTACGACTGGCGCCCGATGTCTACCTACATTCGCCGGCCGCCGTACTGGGAAGGCGCGCTGGCTGGCGAGCGTACCCTCAAGGGCATGCGACCGCTGGCGATCCTGCCGGACAACATCACCACCGATCACCTGTCGCCATCCAATGCCATCCTGCCGGATTCGGCGGCGGGCGAGTACCTGGCCAAAATGGGCCTGCCGGAGGAGGACTTCAATTCCTACGCAACCCATCGCGGCGATCACTTGACCGCACAGCGCGCCACCTTCGCCAACCCGCAGCTGGTCAACGAAATGGCCGTGGTCGATGGCAAGGTGCAGAAGGGCTCGCTGGCCCGTGTCGAGCCGGAAGGCCAGGTCATGCGCATGTGGGAAGCCATCGAAACCTACATGAATCGCAAGCAGAACCTGATCATCGTCGCCGGTGCCGACTATGGCCAGGGCAGCTCGCGTGACTGGGCGGCCAAGGGCGTGCGTCTGGCCGGCGTGGAAGTGATCGTCGCCGAAGGCTTCGAGCGCATCCACCGTACCAACCTGGTGGGTATGGGCGTGCTGCCGGTCGAGTTCAAGCCGGGCACCACCCGCCTGACCCTCGGCCTTGACGGCACCGAAACCTACGACATCGAAGGCGAACTGTCGCCGCGTTGCGATCTGACCTTGGTCGTGCATCGCAAGAATGGGGAAGAGACCCGCGTGCCGGTCACGTGCCGCCTCGACACCGCGGCCGAGGTCAGCGTCTACCAGGCCGGTGGCGTACTGCAGCGCTTCGCCAAGGATTTCCTCGGCCAGGCCTGAGGCACGCCAGTTCCGCACATGCTCTGTGGTTCGTTCGCAGAGCGTGTGCGCAGCGGCGACATTTCATTCCTGCGCGACCGTCCGGTGGCGCAGCTTCATGAGGACCAGATTCCCATGGCTCATTTTCCCCAGATCAGGATTCCTGCCACCTACATGCGTGGCGGCACCAGCAAGGGCGTGTTCTTCCGTCTGCAGGATCTCCCGCAGAGCTGCCAGGTGCCGGGTGCTGCGCGCGACAAGCTGTTCATGCGCGTGATCGGCAGCCCTGACCCGTACTCGGCGCACATCGATGGCATGGGCGGCGCCACATCGAGCACCAGCAAATGCGTCATTCTGTCGAAGAGCAGTCGCCCCGATCACGACGTCGAGTACCTCTATGGCCAGGTGTCGATCGACAAGCCCTTCGTCGACTGGAGCGGTAACTGCGGCAACCTCTCTACCGGCGCCGGTGCCTTCGCGCTGCACGCAGGGCTGGTGGACGCCTCGCGTATCCCGGACAACGGCACCTGCGTAGTGCGGATCTGGCAGGCCAACATCGGCAAAACCATCATCGCCCATGTGCCGGTAGCCAACGGGCAGGTACAGGAAACCGGCGACTTCGAGCTGGACGGTGTGACCTTTCCGGCTGCGGAAATCGTACTGGAATTCCTCGATCCGTCCGATGATGGCGAGGAGGGCGGCTCGATGTTTCCTACCGGCAACCTGGTCGACGACCTGGAGGTGCCCGGTATCGGCACGCTCAAGGCAACCATGATCAGTGCGGGCATCCCGACAGTATTTGTCAATGCCGAGGACATCGGCTATCAGGGCACGGAGTTGCGTGAGGACATCAACGGCAATCCGGAGGCGCTGGCTCGTCTGGAGTCGATTCGTGTGGCCGGTGCGCTGCGGATGGGCTTGATCAAGACCGCGGAGGAGGCGTTGACCCGCCAGCACACGCCGAAGGTTGCGTTCGTTTCCCGGCCTAAAAGCTATCGTGCGTCGTCCGGCAAGAACATCGAGGCGGGCGAGGTCGATCTGCTCGTCCGCGCACTGTCCATGGGCAAGCTGCACCACGCCATGATGGGTACCTGTGCGGTGGCCATCGGCACGGCGGCGGCGGTGCCCGGTACGCTGGTCAATCTCGCCGCGGGTGGTGGTGAGCGTCAGGCCGTGCGCTTCGGGCATCCGTCCGGCACGTTGCGCGTCGGTGCCGAGGCGAAGCAGATAGACGGCCAGTGGACCGTGACCAAAGCCATCATGAGCCGCAGCGCGCGGGTGCTGATGGAAGGCTGGGTGCGGGTCCCCGGTGATTCCTTCTAAGGCTGGTACACGACCAGGTCGAGTGGGTCCTGCGCAGATTTTTCTTGCGCCTTGAACGCAAAAAGTCCGCACCAAGCGGACTTTTTGTTGTCTAGCGAAGCGGCGGTTATTTGAGTCGACGCTCGACGCCTTTCTCCACCAGGATCTTGGCCGAGATTTCCTCGACCGAAAAATGCGTGGAGTTGATGAAGTTGATGTTCTCGCGGCGGAACAGGTTTTCCACTTCGCGCACTTCGAATTCGCATTGGGCGAAACTGGCGTAGCGGCTGTTGGGCTTGCGTTCGTTGCGGATGGCAGCCAGGCGGTCCGGGTCGATGGTGAGACCGAACAGCTTGTCCTTGTACTCCTTGAGGGCACTGGGCAGCTGCAGGCGCTCCATGTCGTCCTCGGTGAGCGGGTAGTTGGCGGCGCGGATGCCGTACTGCATCGCCATGTACAGGCAGGTTGGCGTCTTGCCGCAGCGGGAAACGCCAACCAGGATCAGGTCCGCCTTGTCGTAGTAGCGGGTGCGCGCACCATCGTCGTTGTCGAGGGCGAAATTGACTGCCTCGATACGCTCCATGTAGTTGGTGTTGTGGCTGATCGAGTGGGATTTGCCCACGGAATAGGAGGAACGTGACATCAGCTCATGTTCCAGCGGAGCAAGGAACGAAGAGAAGATATCGATCATGAAGCCATTGGATTCGGCCAGAATGTCACGGATTTCCTGGTTAACCAGCGTGTCGAAGATGATCGGCCGGCCACCGTCCTTTTCCGCGGCATTATTGATTTGCTGTACCATGGCCCGCGCTTTTTCCGCGGTGTCGATGTACGGGCGCGTCAGTTTCGTGAAAGTGATGTTCTCGAACTGTGCCAGAAGACTCTGGCCCAGGGTTTCCGCGGTGATGCCTGTGCCGTCCGAAATGAAGAAAGCAGTTCGTTTCATGTGCCTTGGGCCTTAAGTCGAGAACGGTTCCCAGCTATAGTAGGCCCTTCGCCGAGCCCGGTTGGCGGGCATTGTTACTTATTTTGCAGGGTCGGGCCACAGTCGTGCGGCCCGGCTCCGGTTGAGTTTCCAACACTAATGTGGAGAGATCACCTTGGTAGAGTACGTAGTTTCCCTCGATAAGCTCGGCAATCATGACGTTGAGCGTGTAGGGGGCAAGAACGCCTCCCTGGGCGAGATGATCAGCAACCTCGCCGGTGCCGGCGTTTCCGTACCGGGCGGTTTCGCCACGACGGCTCAGGCCTATCGCGACTTCCTCGAACTCAGCGGTCTGAACGATCAGATCCACGCTCTGCTCGATGCCCTCGATGTGGATGACGTCAACGCCCTGGCCAAGGCCGGCGCGCAGATCCGCCAGTGGGTCATGGACGCCGAGTTCCCGCCGCAGCTCGATGCCGACATTCGCAAGGCCTTCGCCGAAATGTCCGGCGGCAACGACAACATGGCCGTCGCGGTCCGCTCCTCGGCCACCGCCGAAGACCTGCCGGATGCGTCCTTCGCCGGCCAGCAGGAAACGTTCCTCAACATCCGAGGCGTGGACAACGTGATCCGCGCGGCCAAGGAAGTGTTCGCTTCCCTGTTCAACGACCGTGCCATCGCCTACCGCGTGCACCAGGGCTTCGACCACAAGCTGGTCGCCCTGTCTGCCGGTGTACAGCGCATGGTCCGCTCGGAAACCGGCACCGCTGGTGTGATGTTCACCCTCGACACCGAATCGGGCTTCCGTGATGTGGTCTTCATCACCGGCGCCTACGGCCTTGGCGAAACCGTCGTGCAGGGCGCGGTCAACCCGGACGAGTTCTACGTTCACAAGCAGACTCTGGAAGCCGGTCGCCCGGCTATCCTGCGCCGCAACCTGGGCAGCAAGGCGATCAAAATGGTCTATGGCGACGAAGCCAAGGCCGGCAAGTCGGTCAAGACTGTCGACGTCGATGCGGCCGACCGTGCGCGCTTCTGCCTGACGGATGAAGAGGTCACCAACCTCGCCAAGCAGGCGATGATCATCGAGAAGCACTACGGCCGCCCGATGGACATCGAATGGGCCAAGGACGGTGACGACGGCAAGCTGTACATCGTCCAGGCCCGTCCGGAAACCGTGAAGAGCCGCAGCAGCGCCAACGTGATGGAGCGTTACCTGCTGAAGGAGAAGGGCACCGTACTGGTCGAGGGTCGTGCCATCGGCCAGCGCATCGGCGCAGGCCCGGTCAAGGTCATCCACGACGTGAGCGAGATGGACAAGGTCCAGCCGGGCGACGTGCTGGTCTCCGACATGACCGATCCGGATTGGGAACCGGTGATGAAGCGCGCCAGCGCCATCGTCACCAACCGCGGCGGGCGTACCTGTCACGCAGCGATCATCGCCCGTGAGCTGGGTATTCCGGCAGTAGTTGGCTGCGGCAATGCCACCGAAGTCCTCAAGGATGGCCAGCGCGTTACTGTCTCCTGTGCGGAAGGCGATACCGGCCTGATCTTCGATGGCGAACTGGGCTTCGACATTCGCCAGAACTCCATCGACGCCATGCCGGAGCTGCCGTTCAAGATCATGATGAACGTCGGCAACCCGGATCGCGCCTTCGACTTCGCCCACCTGCCGAACGAAGGCGTCGGCCTGGCCCGCCTCGAGTTCATCATCAACCGCATGATCGGCGTGCACCCCAAGGCGCTGCTGAATTTCGAAGGCCTGCCGGCCGACGTGAAGAGCAGCGTCGAGAAGCGCATCGCTGGTTACGACGACCCGGTCAACTTCTATGTCGAGAAACTGGTCGAGGGCGTCAGCACCCTGGCAGTGGCGTTCTGGCCCAAGAAGGTCATCGTGCGCCTGTCGGACTTCAAGTCCAACGAGTACGCCAACCTGATCGGCGGCAAGCTGTACGAGCCGGAGGAAGAGAACCCGATGCTGGGCTTCCGCGGAGCCTCGCGCTACATCAGCGACTCGTTCCGCGACTGCTTCGAGCTTGAATGCCGCGCGATGAAGAAGGTCCGCGACGTCATGGGGCTGACCAACGTCGAGCTGATGGTGCCGTTCGTGCGCACACTGGGCGAAGCATCCCAGGTTGTCGATCTGCTGGCGAAGTACGGCCTCAAGCGTGGCGAGAATGGCCTGCGGGTCATCATGATGTGCGAGCTGCCGTCCAACGCTCTGCTGGCTGACGAGTTCCTCGAGTTCTTCGATGGTTTCTCCATCGGCTCCAACGACATGACTCAGCTGACTCTGGGCCTGGATCGCGACTCCGGAATCATTGCCCACCTGTTCGACGAGCGTAATCCGGCGGTGAAGAAGCTGCTCGCCAATGCCATCCAGGCGTGCAACAAGGCTGGCAAGTACATCGGTATCTGCGGTCAGGGCCCGTCGGATCATCCGGATCTGGCCAAGTGGCTGATGGAGCAGGGCATCGAGAGCGTGTCGCTGAATCCGGATTCCGTGCTGGACACCTGGTTCTTCCTGGCTGATCGCCAGATCTGACCGTTGCGGTAGATCGAAAACGGGGCGTCAGCCCCGTTTTCATTTGCGCCGGAAATCCCTGTCCGTTCCGCCGCTGACCGCTTGCGGCTAATATGTCGCGCCAGATGGTTCTAAGGTCGTTATCCCTAGCAGAAGGAGCTTTCCATGCAATACGTCACGCCTGATCTGTGCGACGCCTATCCTGACCTGGTACAGGTCGTCGAACCGCTGTTCAGCAATTTCGGCGGTCGCGATTCCTTCGGCGGGGAGATCGTGACCATCAAGTGCTTCGAGGACAACTCGCTGGTCAAGGACCAGGTTGACGTCGACGGTACCGGCAAGGTGATGGTCGTCGACGGTGGTGGCTCGCTGCGCCGTGCGCTGCTGGGCGACATGCTTGCCGAGAAAGCGGCACGCAATGGCTGGGAAGGTCTGATCATTTACGGCTGCGTACGTGACGTCGACGTGCTCGCACAGACCGAGCTGGGCGTACAGGCCCTGGCCAGCCACCCGATGAAGACCGACAAGCGTGGCATTGGCGATCTCAACGTCCCGGTGACCTTTTGCGGCGTGACGTTCCGTCCGGGCGAGTACGTGTATGCCGATAACAACGGCATCATTGTGTCGCCAGAGCCGCTGTCGATGCCGCAGTAATCCGCTGCACTGACGGGCATGCCCGTCATCTGTTCCGAGCCCGGCTTCGCCGGGCTTTTCATGAGTGACGACGGTACATCGATGCGGGAATCTCATAGCGAGCAAAACGGCCTGATCCACGCGTTTGTTCTGGATGGCAGCGGCGGTGCCCGACAGATCGGCTATCAGGCCCTGCCGACCTTGCAACTGAACGCGCATGAAAGCCTCTGGTTGCACTGGGATCGCAGCCAACCCCAGGCGCAGCAATGGTTGCGCAGGCAGAGCGGGCTCAGTGCGTTTGCCTGCGATGTGCTGCTGGAAGAGAACACGCGGCCTCGCATGCTGGCCTTGCCTCAGGAGGAGCTGCTGCTTTTCCTGCGGGGCGTCAATCTGAACCCCGATGCGGAACCCGAAGATATGGTGTCCGTGCGCGTGTTCGCCGATCGGCAACGCGTCATTTCCCTTCGGCTGCGGCCATTGCGATCTACGGAAGTGGTCATACAGCTGCTGTCGGAGGGAAGAGGGCCGAAGACCGCGTCTGAGCTGCTGATCTATCTCGCCGAGGCGATGACCGACCGCGTCGATGACCTCATCATGCAGCTTTCCGAGCGGATCGATAAGGAAGAAGAAGCGCTTGAGGCGAACGAGCGCTACACCCCCGAGCACGATTCGATGCTCTCCTTGCGTCGGCAGGCGGCTGGCCTGCGCCGGTTCCTGCTGCCCCAGCGGGAGCTCTACGGGCAGCTGACGCGCAACGGACTGAGCTGGTTCGTCGATGACGATACCGAGTATTGGAACGAGCTCAGCAACCGCCTGACCCGTTACCTCGAAGAGCTGGAAATGGTCCGGGAGCGGATCAATCTCGTGCTGGAATCTGAACACCGCAGGCTGAGCGAGCGGATGAACCGGACCATGTATCTGCTTGCTATCATTACGGGCTTTTTTCTGCCGCTCAGCTTTCTCACCGGGTTGCTCGGAATCAACGTTGGGGGTATCCCAGGTGCCGACTTCCCGTACGGGTTCGCCGTAGCCTGCGTACTGATCGGCAGTATCGCCTTGCTGCAGTGGTGGATGCTTCGCCGTTTGCGTTGGCTATGAATGTGACTCCCACCCGGTCGTAGGCCGTCTAGGCGACATACTTTTGCGAGGTTTGCATGCGCGATCCCTTCGAAGAATCCCTGCGCGACCTGCTCAACAAGCCGTCAGTCCATGACGACGATGCTTGTCTGGGGCGCGTTCTGAAAACGGCCAACCGTCAGGTAGGGGCTGGCGATCTGTTCGCGCTGATCGGCCACTGGCTGCAAGCACTGATGATGGCCGCCAACAGCGGCAAAGGCCATCTCGCTCCTGTCTCTCGTCGAGGCACCTCCCACCGTTCGTTCGATAAGGCTGATTGATCATGGAATTCGATCCTTGGACCCAAAGTCTGCTGGCGGCGATGAGTTCGCTCTGGGCATCTGTTGCGGCCTTCATTCCCCGCCTTTTCGGTGCACTGGTCGTGGTGCTGCTCGGTTTCGTGGTGGCCAAGCTCCTGGACACGCTGCTTTCCAAGGTTCTCGCCAAACTGGGGCTGGATCGCCTGATGGCCGGAACCGGCCTCACCAAGTTGCTGGGAAGGGCGGGCATACGCATTCCGGTATCGGCCTTGATCGGCAAGGTGGTGTACTGGTTCGTCCTCCTGATTTTCCTGGTTTCGGCTGCGGAATCGCTCGGACTGGAGCGGGTATCGGCGACCCTGGACATGCTTGCGCTCTACGTGCCGAAAGTATTCGGTGCGGCGCTGATTCTGCTGGCTGGCGTGCTGCTCGCACAGGTGCTCAGTGGTCTCGTTCGCGGCGCTGCGGAAAGCGTGGGGCTGGACTACGCCAACGGCCTGGCCCGGATTGCACAGGGTCTGGTGATCATCATCAGCATCTCGGTGGCTATTGGTCAGCTGGAGGTCAAGACCGAACTGCTGAACTACGTCATCGCCATCGTGCTGATCACCTTTGGCCTTGCGGTGGCGCTGGCGTTCGGTCTCGGTAGCCGCGAACTGGTCGGCCAGATCCTGGCAGGTATATATGTTCGCGAGCTGTACGAAGTGGGCCAGCGGGTGCGCCTGGCAGACATCGAAGGGCAGATCGAGGAGATCGGGACGGTCAAGACATTGCTGCTGACCGATGACGGCGAGCTGGCTTCGGTTGCCAACAAAGTGCTGCTCGAGCAGCGCGTCGGCAGCCGCTAGCCATCCGATTCTGGTAAAGTACGTCGCCTTTTTTCCGGTTTCCATGAATGGCGGCCGTGACTTTGATTGCCGGCTCGAAGCGTCTTGACTAAAACCCCATCGTCCATATCGCGCTACGACCCTCGCCAGCTCACCGATGAAGAGCTGGTGCAGCATGCGCATGTCGAGCTGTTTCATATTACGCGGGCCTACGAAGAACTCATGCGCCGATATCAGCGCACGCTGTTCAATGTATGTGCCCGCTATTTGGGAAACGAGCGAGACGCCGACGATGTCTGTCAGGAAGTAATGCTCAAGGTTCTATATGGCCTGAAGAACTTTGAAGGCAAGTCCAAGTTCAAGACTTGGCTATATAGCATCACTTATAATGAGTGCATTACCCAATATCGCAAAGAGCGCCGCAAGCGACGCCTGCTCGATGCGCTGAGCCTGGATCCGCTCGAGGAAGCCTCAGACGAAAAGGCGCCAAAGATCGAAGAGAAGACCGGTCTCGACCGATGGCTAGTGCATGTGAATCCAATCGATCGCGAGATATTGGTGTTGCGTTTTGTTGCTGAACTCGAGTTCCAGGAAATTGCCGATATCATGCACATGGGTTTAAGCGCGACGAAGATGCGATACAAGCGCGCGCTCGACAAGCTGCGAGAAAAATTTTCGGACACCGCTGAAACTTAATCCCGGAAACTTGTCTTATACCTTGCGAACAGCTTGGGCATACAGACAGCCGGTTTCCTTAGATTGTTCTGATTCTAACCACCAGATGGGGATTTACGGATGAAACTTAAAAACACCTTAGGCGTCGTTATCGGTTCGATGGTTGCCGCCACTTCTCTTAGCGCGCTGGCCCAAGGACAGGGTGCCGTAGAGGTGGAAGCGTTCGGCAAGCACTACTTCACCGATAGCTCGCGTGACGTACAGCGTGACGGCGAGCTCTACGGTGCTGGCGTCAGCTACTTCCTTACCGACGATGTTTCGCTGGGTCTTTCCTATGGCGAGTATCACGACCTGACCTCCAAGGATCCGGTTGGCGCCGATGGCAGCCACAAGAACATCAAGGGCAGCCTGACTTCCCTTGACGCCGCGTACCACTTCGGTGCTCCGGGTGTTGGTCTGCGTCCGTACGTTTCCGCTGGCGTTGCGCACCAGAGCATCGGCCAAGCCGATCGTGGTGGTCGTGACCGCAGCACCTTCGCCAATGTGGGTACTGGCGTGAAGTACTACTTCACCGAGAACTTCTTCGCCAAGGCGAGCGTTGACGGCATGTACAACATCGATGCCGACGAAGCTGAGTGGATGGCTGGCGTTGGTGTCGGCCTGAACTTCGGTGGCGGCGCCCGTCAGGTCGCAGCCGTTGAGCCGACTCCGGAACCGGCTCCGGCTCCGATCGTCGACACCGAGCCGGAACCGGCTCCGGAAGTCGTGCGTGTCGAACTGGACGTCAAGTTCGATTTCGACAAGTCGCGCGTCCGCGAAGAAAGCTACAGCGACATCAAGAACCTCGCTGACTTCATGCAGCAGTACCCGCAGACCACCACCGTGGTTGAAGGTCACACCGACTCCGTTGGTACCGACCAATACAACCAGCGTCTGTCCGAGCGTCGCGCCGAAGCTGTGCGCAACGTGCTGGTCAACGAGTACGGTGTTCAGGGTAATCGTGTGAACTCCGTTGGCTACGGCGAGTCCCGCCCGGTCGCTGACAACTCCACCGAGGAAGGTCGTCAGATCAACCGTCGTGTAGAGGCCGAGGTAGAAGCTCAGGTTCAGTAATGCTGAACTGAAGCCTTCAAGCTCGAAAAGCCCGGCATAGTCCGGGCTTTTCTTTGCCTGCAGCAAACGTTGCCGGGGCTTCCGCCACAGCGGTGGCGCTGGTGATTCCCCGGTGGGTTAGGCGGCGCACACGACTGCGCCCGGATCAGCGTCAATCGGATTCCGAAGAAATCACTGGGCATAAAAAACCCCGCCGGAGCGGGGTTTTTTATTGCCTTATGCAGTCATCAGACTTCGACGACCTTGATCTTGGCCTTTTCCGCAGCGTCACGGAACTCGGCGATCTGGTCGAAGGACAGGTAGCGATAGATGTCGGCAGCCATGCTGTCGATGTTCTTCGCGTATTCCATGTACTCCGCGACAGTCGGCAGCTTGCCGATGATGGATGCGACTGCAGCCAGCTCGGCCGATGCCAGGTAGACGTTGGTGGCGTCGCCCAGACGGTTCGGGAAGTTACGGGTCGAGGTGGAGACCACGGTCGAACCGGTCTGTACGCGCGCCTGGTTACCCATGCACAGCGAGCAGCCCGGCATTTCCATGCGCGCACCGGCCTTGCCGTAGATGCCGTAGTAGCCTTCCTCGGTCAGCTGGTGAGCGTCCATCTTGGTCGGCGGAGCCAGCCACAGACGGGTCGGGATGCCGCCCTTGACCTTGTCCAGCAGCTTGCCGGCAGCGCGGAAGTGGCCGATGTTGGTCATGCAGGAACCAATGAATACTTCGTCGATCTTCTCGCCGGCAACGGTGGACAGCAGGCGGGCATCGTCCGGGTCGTTCGGTGCGCAGAGCACGGGCTCTTTCACTTCGGACAGGTCGATCTCGATCACGGCCGCGTATTCGGCGTCCTTGTCGGCTTCCAGCAGCTGCGGGTTGGCCAGCCAGGCTTCCATCGCGCGAGCGCGACGCTCCAGAGTGCGGGCATCGCCGTAGCCTTCGCTGATCATCCAGCGCAGCATGGTGATGTTCGACTTCAGGTACTCGGCGATCGACTCTTCCGGCAGCTTGATGGTGCAACCGGCAGCCGAACGCTCGGCGGAGGCGTCGGACAGCTCGAACGCCTGCTCGACGGTCAGCTGGTTCAGACCTTCGATCTCGAGGATGCGGCCGGAGAAGATGTTCTTCTTGCCTTTCTTCTCGACGGTCAGCAGGCCTTGCTGAATGGCGTAGTAGGGAATCGCATGAACCAGGTCGCGCAGGGTGATGCCAGGCTGCATCTGACCCTTGAAGCGCACCAGCACCGACTCCGGCATGTCCAGCGGCATGACGCCAGTGGCGGCGGCGAAGGCGACCAGGCCAGAACCCGCCGGGAAGGAGATACCGATCGGGAAGCGGGTGTGCGAGTCGCCGCCAGTGCCGACGGTGTCCGGCAGCAGCATGCGGTTCAGCCAGCTGTGGATGATGCCGTCGCCTGGACGCAGGGACACACCGCCGCGGGTCATGATGAAGTCCGGCAGGGTGTGGTGGGTGTTGACGTCGATCGGCTTCGGATAGGCCGCGGTGTGGCAGAACGACTGCATGACCAGGTCAGCGGAGAAGCCCAGGCAAGCCAGGTCCTTCAGCTCGTCGCGGGTCATCGGGCCAGTGGTGTCCTGGGAGCCCACGGTAGTCATCTTCGGCTCGCAGTAGGTGCCCGGGCGCACGCCCTGGCCTTCCGGCAGACCGCAGGCGCGACCGACCATCTTCTGTGCCAGGGTGAAGCCTTTGCCGCTGTCCGCCGGAGCTTCCGGCTTTTTGAACAGGGTGGACGGCGCCAGGCCCAGCTCGGCACGCGCCTTCTCGGTGAGGCCGCGGCCAATGATCAGCGGAATACGGCCGCCGGCACGGACTTCGTCCAGCAGGACTTCGGTTTTCAGCTCGAAGGTGGTGATGACTTCATCGGTACCGTGCTTGCAGACCTTGCCAGCGTAGGGATAGACGTCGATCACGTCGCCCATGGCCAGGTTGGTGCAGTCGAACTCGATCGGCAGGGCGCCGGCGTCTTCCATGGTGTTGTAGAAGATCGGGGCGATCTTGGTGCCGAAGCAGAAGCCGCCAGCGCGCTTGTTCGGAACGAAGGGGATGTCGTCGCCGAAGAACCACAGCACCGAGTTGGTGGCGGACTTGCGCGAAGAACCGGTACCGACCACGTCGCCGACATAGGCAACCGGGAAGCCTTTGGCTTTCAGCTCTTCCATCTGCTTGATCGGACCGACGGAACCGGGTACGTCCGGGTTGATGCCGTCGCGAGCCATTTTCAGCATGGCCAGAGCGTGCAGCGGGATGTCCGGGCGCGACCAGGCATCCGGAGCCGGCGACAGGTCGTCGGTGTTGGTTTCGCCAGTGACCTTGAAGACGGACAGGGTGATCTTTTCGGCAACTGCCGGGCGGTTGGTGAACCACTCGCCGTCGGCCCAGGACTGCATCACGGCCTTGGCGTGCTCGTTTCCGGCTTTGGCTTTCTCGGCTACGTCATGGAAAGCATCGAACATCAGCAGGGTGTGCTTCAGCTGCTCGGCGGCAACGCCGCCCAGCTCGGCGCTGTCCAGCAGCTCGACCAGGGTAGCGATGTTGTAGCCGCCCTGCATGGTGCCCAGCAGCTCGACTGCACGCTGCTTGCTCAGCAGCGGCGAGGAGGTTTCGCCTTTGGCCAGGGCGGACAGGAAGCCAGCCTTGACATAGGCGGCCTCGTCGACGCCAGCAGGGACGCGGTTGGTGATCAGATCAACGAGGAATTCTTCTTCGCCGGCCGGCGGGTTCTTCAGCAGTTCGATCAGGCCGGCGGTCTGTTCGGCGTTCAGCGGCTGGGGCACAACGCCCTGGGCGGCACGCTCTTCTACGTGTTTGCGATAGGCTTCAAGCACAGTTTTTACCCTCATCATTGGTCCCTTGGGTGTTTCGGGACGCGCATCCGGAAGCTGTTTTCAAAGTTTTACGCTGGCGGACGAGGCCGGATGAGCAGGGAACAGGCAGCTCTGCGCATCCGGCACGTTGCCGGGTCAAACTGTGCTCGTGACGCTTTGAAAACAGCTTCGTGCGGACTATGGCGCCAAAAACGGCGGGCTGAGTCTAGCGGAAATGGCTCACGAAGTTAAGTCGAGCGCGGCTGGCCGCTGGGGTGCGAGTCGTGTCTGGCGCGCTTTTCCGGACAAGCTCGGGGCCGCCAATCACAGGGCTCGCGGAGGGATTCGGCCGATCCGCATGCAAAGCCGGGTGACCCCGGTTGGACAAAAGTCTAAGATGCGCGGCCGGCCATCAAACCTGTTCTGCCATGTCCAGCCAGCGCATCAAAACCCCATGCATAGGTCTCTGCTCGACGGTCTACGGTGACGTCGTATGCCGTGGCTGCAAGCGCTTCCACCACGAGGTGGTGAACTGGAACGCCTATGACGACATGGAAAAGCGTGCGGTATGGCGGCGCCTGGAAACCCTGCTGGCTCAGGTCATGGCGGCCAAGCTCGAGGTGTTCGACCCGCAGTTGCTTCGCCAGCAGTTGGAGGCCCGACAGATCCGTTTCGTCCCGGAGCAGTCGCCCTATTGCTGGGCATATCAATTGATAGCTCGCGGCGCTCGGGTCATTCAGCAGCTCGAGGCCTATGGCGTCGTCCTGCTTCCGGAATTTCGCGAGTGGCCGCTACCGGAGCTGCGCGACGCGGTCGACCGGGAATTCTTTCTGCTGTCCGAAGCCCACTACGAGCGTTACATCGCGCCGCGCTTCCTGCGTGAAGGCATAGATCTGCGCATCTGAGAACGAAAGCCCGCTGCAGGGCTTTCGTTTCTACGGCCTCAATGGCGGACCAGATCTTCGAGGTGGTCGATGACGTCGTCCGGCTTGAGTACCAGCACGTCGCTTTCCAGCGTATCCAGCACCACTTCGGCGGTATTGCCCATCAGCGCGCCGGAGAACCCCGTGCGTGCCACTGTGCCGATGACCGTGACGACGGCCTTGAGCTGATGACAGACCCTGGGGATCAGCGCATCGGCCGGACCCTCCTCGACGTGCAGCTGTGCGTCCGGAATATCGAACTCCTCCTGGAAGCGCTTGCAGGCCTCGCGATAACGCGCCTCGATGGTTTCCTTCAACTGGAACGCCGGGTCGGCCGCGGACAGCATGGCGGAAGGGTGCGCGCTGATCACATGCAGCTTGCCGTCAGCCAGGTTGGCGATCTCGTAGCCGTGGTTGACGATGGTGGCGTGGAGCGTACGGTGCTCGAGATCGGCATTGCCCACATCCACCGCAGCGAGGATGTTGCCACCGGTCCATGGGTTGTCGGTTTTCACCATCAGCACCGGGCAGGGGCAGTAGCGCAGCAGCTTCCAGTCTTCCGGCGTAAGCAGGGCGCGCTTGAGCGGGTTGTCCGGCACGTGTTGCTTGACGACCAGACCACAGCCCTCGGCCTGCTGGGCAGCGATGATGGTTTGGTGCAGACTTTCGTGCCATGCCTGTTGTGTGGTGACCTGATGCCCCTCGCTTTCCAGCTGCGCACGCAGATTCGCCAGATGCCCGCTGTGATCGTGCTTGGCATCGCAGGCCAGCAGGTGCAGGCGCGACTGGCTGACGGTCGAGATCAGGCGTGCTCGTTTCAAGGCCAGCTCTTGTGGCTGGTTCGGATCAATTACCACGAGGATGCAGCGAATGGCTTGCATGATCGGCTCCATTTCCTGATGCGGGTTGGTCAACTATAGACAAGCCTGCGACGCCAGTTGTGATGCATATCAAGGAAGACTGGCTGCCCCGCGCGGCATTCGTATAATGCCCGCCCGTTGCGGCGCGGTACCACGCGGCGAGACACTATTTTGTTCCTGAATATGCAAGGTTCGACATGCTGCCTGATCTGAACGACTTCCTCGCCTGCGCCACTCCCGCTGCCTGGGTGGAGGCTGCCTTGCAGAACCAGGACGTGATGCTGATCGACCACGGCAACTGCGAGAAAAAGGCGGCGGGGTCGGCGTTTCAGTTGATGTTCCGCTATGTCGACAAACCCGACCTGCAGAACAAGATGTCGCGTCTGGCGCGGGAGGAGCTGCGTCATTTCGAGCAGGTGCTGGCGATCATCCGTCGCCGCGAGATCGAGTTGCGCAATGTTGGCTCGTCTCGCTATGCCGCAGGATTGCGCGAGCTCGTGCGCAACCACGAACCCTATCGGTTAACCGACACGCTGGTGATCGGCGCCTTTATCGAGGCGCGCTCCTGTGAGCGCTTCGCCATGCTCGTGCCGCACTTGGACGAGGAGCTGGGCAAGTTCTATCACGGGCTGCTCAAGTCGGAAGCGCGGCACTTCCAGGATTACCTCAGGCTGGCTTATCTGTATGGCGACGCCGCCGATGTGGACGCCACCATCGTTCGGGTGCGCGAGCGGGAAAGGGAACTGATCGAAAGCCCGGACAGCGAGTTCCGGTTTCACAGCGGCGTGCCGGCGGCAGCCTAGCTCAGGGCGAATGGCGCCTGGTGGTAGCCGTTTTCATCCACCTGCAATGCCCACCCCTGTCGATCCCAGTCGCCCAGCACGATCCGCTTGGCGGGTTGGCCATCTACCTCGAGGTCATGTGTCGCCGGTCGATGGGTATGGCCGTGGATCAGCGTGCGCACGCGATGCTCGGCCAGCACGCCGGGTATCAGCTCCGGGGTGACGTCGATGATGTCGCTGGCTTTCATGCGCGTCTGGGTACGGCTTTCGTTGCGTAGCTTACGGGCCAGTTTCCGGCGAGTGGCGAGTGGGAGGTTGCGCAGAACGAACAGGCTGAGGGGGTTGCGCAGCAACCGGCGTAGCCGCATGTAGCCCTCATCGCGGGTGCACAGGCTGTCGCCGTGCATCAGCAGTACCGGCTCGCCGCAGAGCTGGACCACGCTCGGATCAGCCAGCAGCTTGCAGCCGGCCTTGTGGCAGAAGGTCTGGCCGAGCATGAAGTCGCGGTTGCCGTGCATCAGATAGATTCTGACGCCGCGCTCGCTCAGCGCACGCAGAGCACGGGCAATCGACTCCTGGAACGGCGTCATGGCGTCGTCGCCAATCCAGACCTCGAAGAAGTCACCGAGAATGTACAGGGCTTCGGCTTGGGTAGCGCGCGTCGCGAGAAAATGCAGAAACGCCCGGGTGATATCCGGGCGTTCCTCTTCCAGATGCAGATCCGAGATCAGCAGGATCACTCGCGATTACTCGACGATCTCGGCCTTCTCGATCACCACGTCCTCGACCGGGACGTCCTGATGGCCGGACTTCATGGTGGTTGCCACAGCTTTGATCTTCTCGACCACATCCATGCCTTCGGTCACCTCGCCGAACACGGCATAGCCCCAGCCCTGAACGGTTGGCGCACTGTGATCGAGGAAGTCGTTGTCCTTCACGTTGATGAAGAACTGCGCGGATGCCGAATGCGGCTCCATGGTGCGCGCCATCGCCAGAGTGCCGGTTTTGTTCGACAGGCCGTTGTTGGCCTCGTTCTTGATCGGCGCGCGGGTAGCCTTCTGCTTCATGCCCGGCTCGAAACCGCCACCCTGGATCATGAAATTGCTGATCACGCGGTGGAAGATGGTGCCGTCGTAGTGGCCGCTCTTCACGTATTCCTTGAAGTTGGCAGTGGTTTCCGGAGCCTTGTCTTCGAACAGATTGACGGTGATGACGCCGTAGTTGGTGTGCAGTTTGATCATCGTGAGGGGTTCCGTTTCGTTGGTGCGGGCGTGCCGCTGCAAGGGTCGTCGTACCGAGTGCCGCCAGTCGCTGATCGTAGCGCCGCCTGAGCGCATTGCTCTGTCAGGGGGTTGACGGGTCCGCTATGATAGGCGCTTTGAATTGGTCGGCCTACCCTGAGAGGGTACTTGCAAACTACTGCACTCGGCATGCGGCGTTAAAACCTGCCTCGCCATCGCTCACTACTTTGTAAACCTCTCTAAGCCGCATACTCGCTGATCGTTAAGGACACCATGAGCAAGCCCGAGACTCCCGCCGCTAGCAACTTTCTCCGTCCGATCGTCCAGGCTGACCTGGACTCCGGCAAGCATGCCAAGATCATCACCCGTTTCCCCCCGGAGCCCAACGGTTATCTGCACATCGGGCACGCCAAGTCGATTTGCCTGAACTTTGGCCTGGCGAAGGAGTTCGGTGGTGAGTGCAACCTGCGTTTCGATGACACCAACCCCGCCAAGGAGGACCAGGAGTACATCGACGCGATCAAGAGCGACGTACAGTGGCTTGGCTTCCAGTGGGCTGGCGAAGAGCGTTATGCCTCCGATTACTTCGATCAGCTGCATGACTGGGCCGTACACCTGATCAAGGCCGGCAAGGCTTATGTCTGCGACCTGACACCCGAGCAGGCTCGAGAGTACCGCGGCAGCCTGACCGAACCGGGCACGAACAGCCCGTTCCGCGAGCGCTCGGTGGAAGAGAATCTCGACCTGTTCGCCCGCATGAAGGCCGGCGAGTTCCCGGATGGCGCGCGTGCGCTGCGGGCGAAGATCGATATGGCGTCGCCGAATATGAACCTGCGCGACCCGATCCTCTACCGCATTCGCCATGCGCACCATCACCAGACCGGCGACAAGTGGTGCATCTATCCGAGCTACGACTTCACTCACGGTCAGTCGGATGCCATCGAGGGCATCACGCATTCCATCTGCACGTTGGAATTCGAGGACCATCGTCCGTTGTACGAGTGGTTTCTGGCCAACCTGCCTGTACCGGCCCAGCCTCGCCAATACGAGTTCGCCCGTCTCAACCTGAACTACACCATCACCAGCAAGCGCAAGCTCAAGCAGCTGGTCGATGAGAAGCATGTGAGTGGTTGGGACGACCCGCGCATGTCGACGCTCTCTGGCTTCCGGCGCCGCGGCTATACCCCAGCCTCGATCCGCAACTTCTGCGACATGATCGGCGTGAACCGCGCGGGCGGCGTCGTCGACATCGGCATGCTGGAGTTCGCGATTCGCGAAGACCTGGACGCCAACGCCGCGCGTGCCATGTGCGTGCTCAAGCCGCTCAAGGTGGTCATCACCAACTACCCGCAGGATCAGGTCGAGAATCTCGAGCTGCCACGCCATCCCAAGCAGGACATGGGAGTGCGGGTGCTGCCGTTCAGCCGCGAGATCTATATCGATGCGGGCGACTTCGAGGAAGCCCCTCCCGCGGGCTTCAAGCGGCTGGTTCCCGGCGGGGAGGTGCGCCTGCGCGGCAGCTACGTGATCCGTGCGGACGAGGCCATCAAGGATGATCAGGGCAATATCGTCGAGCTGCGCTGCTCGTATGACGAAAACACCTTGGGCAAGAATCCCGAGGGCCGAAAAGTCAAAGGTGTGATCCACTGGGTGCCAGCTGCCGAAAGCGTCGAATGCGAGGTGCGCCTGTACGATCGTCTGTTCCGTTCCGCCAACCCGGAGAAGGACGAGGAGGGCGGCAGCTTCCTGGACAATATCAATCCCGAGTCGCTCGTCGTGCTCAAGGGGTGCCGCGCCGAGCCGTCGCTGGCCAGTGCGGCTCCTGAAGAGCGCTTCCAGTTCGAGCGCGAAGGGTATTTCTGTGCCGACATGAAGGACAGCAAGCCCGGCGCTCCCGTGTTCAATCGCACCGTCACGCTGCGTGACTCCTGGGGTCAATGATGACGCTGGCGATCTACAACACCCTGAGCAAGGCCAAGGAGCCGTTCCGCCCCCTGGAAGTCAACAAGGTGCGCATGTACGTCTGCGGGATGACGGTCTATGACTTCTGCCATATCGGTCATGCGCGGGTGATGGTGGTGTTCGACGTGGTCACCCGCTGGCTGCGCCACCGAGGCTACGATGTCACCTACGTGCGCAACATCACTGACATCGACGACAAGATCATTCGCCGAGCCAGCGAGAACGGCGAGCCGTTCCAGGCGCTAGTCGAACGCATGATTGCGGCCATGCATGAAGATGAGACGCGCCTCAACGTGTTGCGTCCGGACGTCGAGCCTCGCGCCACCGACCATATCGCCGGCATGCATACGATGATCCAGACACTCATCGACAAGGGCTTCGCCTATGCGCCGGGCAACGGGGACGTCTACTACCGGGTCGGCAAGTTCGTCGGTTATGGCAAATTGTCGCGTCGCAAGATCGAAGACCTGAAGATCGGTGCTCGTATCGAAGTGGACGAAGCCAAGGAAGATCCGCTGGACTTCGTATTGTGGAAGGGCGCCAAGCCGGGCGAGCCGAGCTGGGATTCGCCGTGGGGCCCTGGGCGTCCCGGTTGGCATATCGAGTGTTCGGTGATGTCCACCTGCTGCCTGGGCGAGACGTTCGACATCCATGGTGGCGGCCCGGACCTGGTGTTTCCGCACCACGAGAACGAGATCGCACAGAGCGAGGCGGCCACCGGCAAGCTTTACGCGAACGCCTGGATGCACGCCGGTGCGGTGCGTGTCGATGGCGAGAAGATGTCCAAGAGCCTGGGCAATTTCTTCACCATCCGCGAAGTGCTGGAGAAGTACCACCCGGAGGTGGTGCGCTACCTGCTGGTATCCAGCCACTACCGCAGCCCGATCAACTACTCCGAAGACAGTTTGCGTGAAGCCAAGAGCGCTCTGGAGCGTTTCTACAACGGCCTCAAAGGCTTGCCGGAGGCCCAGCCTGCTGGCGGCGATGAGTTTGTTGCGCGCTTCGCTGCGGCGATGGATGACGATTTCAACTCGCCGGAAGCCTGCGCGGTGCTGTTCGAGATGATTCGTGAGGTGAACCGCCTGCGTGAGTCTGATCTGACTGCCGCGGCGGCGCTGGCTGCGCGTCTCAAGGAGCTGGCGGGCGTATTGGGCGTGCTGCAGCTTGAGCCTGGAGCCTTCCTGCAAGCGGGTGCGGCGGGGAAGGTCGATGCAGCTGAGGTCGAAGCGCTGATCGCTGCGCGACTGGCGGCCAGGGCGGAAAAGAACTGGGGCGAATCCGATCGCATCCGAGATCAGCTTACCGCGATGGGGGTGGTGCTGGAGGATGGCAAAGGCGGGACAACCTGGCGTCTAGCCGAATAGTCGAATACAAACAAGAACGGCGCCCAAGGGCGCCGTTCTTGTTTGCGTCGTTCCCGATCAGTCGTGCAAATGTTCTGCAGCGTACAGGGTATTTTCCAGCAGGCAGGCACGGGTCATCGGGCCCACGCCGCCCGGGACCGGAGTGATCCACGCCGCGCGTTCGCTGGCAGGCTCGAACTCGACATCACCCAGCAAACGCCCGTCGGTCTGGCGGTTGATGCCCACGTCGATAACGATTGCGCCGGGCTTGATCCACTCGCCCTTGACCAGCCCAGTGATGCCGGTGGCGACCACTACCAGGTCGGCACGCTGTACATGCTCGGCCAGATTGCGTGTGAAGCGGTGAGTCACGGTAGTGGTGCAGCCGGCGAGCAGCAGCTCCAGCGCCATTGGCCGGCCGACGATATTGGAGGCGCCCACGACTACGGCGTCCAGACCGTGCAGGTCGACCCCTGTGCTTTCCAGCAGCGTCATGATCCCCTTTGGGGTGCAAGGGCGCAGCAGCGGCATACGTTGGGCCAGGCGGCCAACGTTGTAGGGGTGGAATCCATCCACGTCCTTGTCCGGACGAATGCGCTCGAGCAGTTGCGACGCATCGAGGTGCTTTGGCAGCGGCAGCTGCACCAGGATGCCGTCAATGGAGGCGTCGTCGTTCAGCTGATCGATCAGAGCCAGCAGGTCCTCCTGGCGGGTATCGCTCGGCAGGTCATGGGCAACGGAGTTGAAACCGACTTCCTCGCAATCCTTGCGCTTGTGCGCCACATATACCTGGGAGGCCGGGTCGCTGCCCACGAGAATCACGGCGAGGCCGGGCGCGCGGAGCCCTTGGGCACGGCGCTCGGCAACACGACCAGAAATCTGTTGGCGAATATTGGCAGCAATCGTTTTACCGTCGATCAGTTTTGCGGTCATGACGCTTGATTAACCATTGGAGAGGACGAGGAAAGGGCGCGTATTCTCGCATGCCATGGTCATACGGCAAAGGCGAACCGGCTAACGGCGGTTGTAACTCCTTTATCTAACTGAAATTTTTTTGAATTTGCTGTTGACGACTGTTTGGAGCCTCTATAACATTCGCCCCGCTTGTCGAGCACAGCCTGCTGCTGGGTAAGATGGCTTAGAAGAAACAGCTTCTTCAACGGCCGGAGCTTCAAGTCTGCGCTCCGAACAGAATGCAGATAAAAGCGCCCGTAGCTCAGCTGGATAGAGCATCCGCCTTCTAAGCGGATGGTCGCAGGTTCGAGTCCTGCCGGGTGCGCCATTTCGGGCTTCTGGCACAAGCAAAACGTAATATGGTGGGCGTAGCTCAGTTGGTAGAGCACAGGATTGTGGCTCCTGGTGTCGAGGGTTCGATCCCCTTCGTCCACCCCATATTCCAGAGAACGCCAGGCGCTGCCTGGCGTTTTCGTTTAAGCCCGCTTGGCGGACGTGGTGAAATTGGTAGACACACCAGATTTAGGTTCTGGCGCCGCAAGGTGTGAGAGTTCGAGTCTCTCCGTCCGCACCATGTAACAAGTCGAAAGCCCCGGATTGCGGGGTTTTCGCGTTTCTGGCGATGTGATTTCTGCCACCCGATGAAGCCGTTGACTGAAACGGCAAAACGTCCTGCTGGACTTTGCGCTCCGCCTGGAGCGACTCTCCGGCTCTCTCCTCGATGACCGCAGCTTCATCCCTCTGAACGTTCCGATGTGTGGCGCTCGACGTTGTTCACCATGGAAATTCATCCTATGATCCATACGTAGGATGAATTTGGAGGTGGCGAATGACGTTGCAGCATGCGGAACGCTTATCGCTGGTCGAGCGCGTCATCGACCAGCTGCGCACACAGATCACTGCCGGCTCATGGGAGTGCGGTGAGCGTATTCCTACCGAGCCCCAGCTCAGCGACATGCTCGGCGTGGGCAGAAATACCGTTCGTGAGGCGGTGCGCGCGCTGGTGCACACAGGGCTGCTGGAGGTTCGCCAGGGTGCCGGCACGTTCGTTCGATCAAACCGGGACCCTTCGGAGTTGCTCGAAAGCCTGGACCATGCCGCTCTGCACGATCAGCTGGAAGTCCGTCGGGCTCTGGAGGTCGAAGCGGCGCGACTCGCCGCGTCACGTCGTACCGATGACGACCTGAAAGCGATCAGCGATGCGCTTGGCGCCAGAGGAAGCTGGACTGACGCGGCTTCGCTTGAGGCATTCGTCCACCGCGATGCGCAGTTTCATTTGAGCATTGTCCGGGCCAGTCACAACGCGGCACTGGTTGAGATGTACCGGTTCTTCTGGGCTGGCCTACAGAACACCATCGCCAGGACGGAAGCGGAGAAGCATCTCCCTGAGCCTAGCTATCAGGCCCACGCGGCCGTCTATGAGGCCATTGTGCGTGGCTGCCCGGAGCAGGCCGCCATCGCAGCCAGCGAGCTGCTGACTCCGGCGCTACAAGCCCTTTCTTTGACAACAAAAAAAGCAACGAACAAACCGGAGTAGCCATAGACATGGATCATTCGATCGCCACTTGGGCAATCCTGCTCGCCGCTGCTTTCCTGGGTGGTGGGCTGAATGCCATCGCCGGAGGCGGTAGCTTTTTCACGTTCCCGGCCCTGGTTTATGCAGGCGTGCCGCCTGTTGCAGCGAATGCTTCGGGGACCTTTGCGCTGTTACCGGGATACTTCGCAAGCACCTGGGGTTATCGGGAGGATCTCAAGGCTCCGGCCACGCTGAGCATGCGTTCGCTTCTCGCCATCAGTCTGGGTGGGGGTGCATTTGGCGCGGCACTTCTGCTAACGACGCCGGATGACGTGTTTCGCGCCATCGTGCCCTGGCTGCTTCTGGTTGCTACTTTGCTTTTCGCGTTCGGGCCATGGTTGCTGCGCACGTTCAAGCGCACCGCCGGCTCCGGCGAGGCCGGTACCTGGGTGCAGGCCTGCGCGATCGCTGCGGTGAGTGTTTATGGTGGCTACTTCAACGGCGGACTGGGCATTGTCCTGCTGGCTGCTTTCAGCCTGCTCGGCCATAGCAACATCAACGCGATGCAGGGACTCAAGAACCTTGTGTCATCGGTATTGACCGCAATCGCAGTGTCTGTTTACGCCTTTGGAGGCGCCATATTCTGGCGTGAAGCGCTGGTAATGATGCTTGCTGCGACAGTCGGAGGGTATGTCATGGCTCGTGTCGGACGACGCCTGCCGGCAACGCTGGTGCGCGCGGTGGTGATCGTGACCGGGTCGATCATGACGATACTGTTCTTCCGGAGCTGACGAGGGATGCCGCCCGTAAGGCTCGAACGGGCTGGCAGGGGCGATTCGCAAGCGCCCTGCGGCTTGCAGGTTGTGTGAGAGGCAGGGTGACTTATGCTGGTCGAGCCACTAGAATGCTTGCCCATTCTGGGGCCGGAACGCCCGGCTTATGTCTGTGCAACGAGGAAAATCCATGCAAGTTTCTGTTGAAAGCACCTCCGCTCTTGAGCGCCGCATGACCATCGGCGTGCCGGTCGAGCGCATCGAGACCGAAGTCAACAAGCGTCTGCAACAGACCGCCAGCCGTGCCAAGATCCCCGGTTTCCGCCCCGGCAAGGTGCCGATGAGCGTGATCCGTCAGCGTTATGAGGAAGCCGCTCGTCAGGAAGCGCTGGGCGACCTGATCCAGTCCACCTTCTACGAAGCCATCGTGGCCGAGAAGCTGAACCCGGCTGGTGCTCCGTCCGTCGAGCCGAAGGTATTCGAGAAGGGCAAGGATCTCGAGTACGTCGCCACCTTCGAAGTATTCCCCGAGTTTGAAGTGGCTGGTTTGGAGGCCATCGAGATCGAGCGTCTGCAGGCTGAAGTGACTGATGCCGACGTCGACAACATGCTGGAAATCCTGCGCAAGCAGAACACTCGCTTCGAGAGCGTCGAGCGTGCTGCCGAGAACGGCGACCAGGTGAACATCGACTTCGTCGGCAAGATCGACGGTGAAGCTTTTGCCGGCGGTTCGGCCAAGGGCACTCAGCTGGTGCTGGGTTCCGGCCGCATGATCCCGGGCTTCGAAGACGCCCTGGTCGGCGCCAAGGCCGGCGAAGAGCGCGTGATCACCCCGACTTTCCCCGAGGATTACCAGAACCTCGATCTGGCCGGCAAAACTGCTGAGTTCACCGTCACCGTTAATAGCGTCGCGGCTCCTCAGCTACCGGAACTCAACGAGGAGTTCTTTGCCCAGTTCGGCGTTCAGGAAGGTGGCGTGGAAGGTTTCCGCGCGGAAGTGAAAAAGAACATGGAGCGCGAACTGCGTCAGGCCATCAAGACCAAGGTGAAGAACCAGGTCATGGAAGGGCTGGTTGCGGGTAACCCGATCGAAGTGCCCAAAGCGCTGGTAGACAATGAAGTGAACCGCCTCCGCGTACAGGCGGTGCAGCAGTTCGGCGGCAACATCAAGCCAGACCAGCTGCCGGCTGAGCTGTTCCAGGAGCAGGCCAAGCGTCGTGTCGTGCTGGGTCTGATCGTAGCTGAAGTGGTCAAGCAGAAAGAGCTCAAGCCGGACGAAGCGCGCGTTCGTGAGCTGATCGAAGAAATGGCTTCCGCCTACCAGGAGCCGGAGCAGGTTGTGGCCTGGTACTACAAGAATGCTGAGCAGTTGAACGAAGTTCGCTCGGTTGTGCTCGAAGAGCAAGTTGTAGATACTGTTCTGCAGCAGGCCAAGGTGACCGACAAGTCGGTCTCCTACGAAGAAGCCGTCAAGCCTGCGGAAGCCCCGCAAGCAGCCTGATTTCTTCATATATTCGAGTGCACAAACATAAGCCAGCCTCGTGCTGGCTTATGTCTTTTGAGGCATGACATAGGGAGTATCGTTGGAACATGTCCCGCAATCCTTTTATGCAAGCTCCGGACATTCAGGCCGCCGGCGGCCTGGTCCCGATGGTGATCGAGCAATCCGCACGCGGTGAGCGCGCCTACGACATCTATTCACGCCTCCTGAAGGAGCGGGTGATCTTCATGGTCGGCCAGGTCGAAGACTACATGGCCAACCTGATCGTGGCGCAGCTGCTGTTCCTCGAGGCGGAAAACCCCGAGAAAGACATTCACCTCTATATCAATTCCCCGGGTGGCTCGGTGACCGCTGGCATGTCGATCTACGATACCATGCAGTTCATCAAGCCTAACGTCTCGACCATCTGTATCGGTCAGGCTTGCTCCATGGGAGCCCTGTTGCTGGCGGGCGGTGCGGCGGGCAAGCGTTACTGCCTGCCGCATTCGCGCATGATGATTCACCAGCCTCTGGGTGGCTTCCAGGGTCAGGCTTCGGACATCGAAATTCACGCCCGGGAAATCCTGACCATTCGCGAGCGCTTGAACAAGGTGCTTGCCCATCACACTGGCCAGCCCATGGACGTGATTGCCCGTGATACCGATCGCGACAATTTCATGAGCGGTGAAGAAGCCGTCAAATACGGCCTCATCGACCAGGTTCTGACCCAGCGCCAACTGGCCGTCTGATCGCCCCAGCCTGCGATATGTGGCTGTTCCGTGGGCTTGAAAAAGCCCACGATTGCCTTCATCTTGTGTTTCAAGCCTTCCCGATTGGATCGATCGAATGACTGACACCCGCAACGGCGAGGACTCCGGCAAACTGCTCTATTGCTCTTTTTGCGGCAAAAGCCAGCATGAAGTTCGCAAGTTGATCGCCGGGCCCTCCGTTTTCATCTGCGACGAGTGCGTCGACCTGTGCAATGACATCATCCGTGAGGAGGTGCAGGAAGCCCAGGCCGAGAGCAACGCGCATAAGCTGCCTGCGCCAAAGGAGATCAGCGGCATTCTCGACCAGTACGTCATTGGTCAGGAGCGCGCGAAAAAGATCCTCGCGGTGGCCGTGTACAACCATTACAAGCGCCTCAACCAGCGCGACAAGAAGGAAGAAGTCGAGCTGGGCAAGAGCAACATCCTGCTGATCGGTCCCACTGGCTCCGGCAAGACGCTGCTCGCCGAGACGCTGGCGCGCCTGCTCAATGTTCCGTTCACCATTGCCGATGCAACCACGCTCACCGAGGCGGGTTACGTGGGTGAAGACGTCGAGAACATCATCCAGAAGCTGCTGCAGAAGTGCGATTACGATGTGGAGAAGGCCCAGATGGGCATTGTCTATATCGATGAGATCGACAAGATCTCCCGCAAATCGGATAACCCGTCCATCACCCGAGACGTTTCCGGTGAGGGCGTGCAGCAGGCGCTGCTGAAGCTGATCGAAGGCACCGTTGCTTCCGTCCCGCCGCAGGGTGGCCGTAAGCATCCGCAGCAGGAGTTCCTGCAGGTCGACACGCGCAACATCCTGTTCATCTGCGGCGGCGCATTCGCCGGCCTGGAAAAGGTTATCCAGAGTCGCTCCACCCAGGGTGGCATCGGCTTCAACGCGGAAGTGCGCAGCAAGGACCCGGGCAAGAAGATCGGTGAAGCGCTGCGTGCGGTCGAGCCGGATGATCTGGTCAAGTTCGGCTTGATCCCCGAGTTCGTCGGTCGCCTGCCGGTGATCGCAACCCTCGACGAGCTCGACGAAGCCGCGTTGATCCAGATCCTGACCGAGCCGAAGAACGCGTTGACCAAGCAGTACGCCAAACTGTTCGAACTCGAGGGCGTGGATCTCGAATTCCGCCCGGACGCGCTGAAAGCTGTCGCTCATCGTGCACTCGAACGCAAGACGGGCGCCCGCGGTTTGCGCTCGATTCTCGAAGGCGTTCTGCTGGACACCATGTATGAAATTCCGTCGCAGAAGGACGTCAGCAAGGTGGTCATCGATGAAAGCGTGATCGAAGGCACATCCCAGCCTTTGCTGATCTACGAGAACACCGAGCCGCCAGCCAAGGCTGCGCCTGAGGCGTGATCGAACAAAGGGGCCTTCGGGCCCCTTTGTTATTTGGCTCGCCGCCTTGTTTTTTGCCGAGGGTGCCCTCATCTTTGCTGCAAGGGTATAGCCCATCCGTTTACCGCCGTATGGCCGTCGTAGAGCTGAATTTATGAAAACAACCATCGAATTGCCCCTCTTGCCGCTGCGCGATGTGGTGGTTTACCCGCATATGGTGATCCCGCTTTTCGTTGGCCGTGAAAAATCCATCGAGGCGCTCGAATCCGCCATGTCCGGCGACAAGCAGATTCTCCTGCTGGCGCAGAAGAATCCGGCCGACGACGACCCGGGCGAAGATGCGCTATATCGCGTCGGCACCGTTGCTACCGTGCTGCAGCTGCTCAAGCTTCCGGACGGCACCGTCAAGGTGCTGGTCGAAGGTGAGCAGCGCGGCGTGATCGAGCGCTTCGTCGAAGTTGATGACCACTGCAGGGCCGAGGTTTCGCTGATCGAAGAAGCGGAAGTCGATGCGCGTGAATCCGAAGTCTTCACCCGTAGCCTGCTCAGTCAGTTCGAGCAGTACGTGCAACTCGGCAAGAAGGTTCCCGCCGAGGTCCTGTCCTCGCTGAGCAGCATCGATGAGCCTGCACGTCTGGTCGACACCATGGCTGCGCACATGGCGCTGAAGATCGAGCAGAAACAGCAGATTCTCGAAATCACCGATCTGGCAGCTCGCGTCGAGCACGTCCTGGCGCTGCTGGACGCAGAGATCGACCTGCTGCAGGTGGAGAAGCGCATTCGCGGCCGCGTGAAGAAGCAGATGGAGCGCAGCCAGCGCGAGTACTACCTGAATGAGCAGATGAAGGCCATTCAGAAGGAGCTCGGCGATATCGATGAAGGCCATAACGAAGTCGATGAACTGAAGAAGCGTATCGAGAACGCCGGACTCAGTAAGGATGCCTATGCCAAGGCCCAGGCGGAGCTGAACAAGCTCAAGCAGATGTCACCGATGTCGGCCGAAGCGACGGTAGTGCGGACCTATATCGACTGGCTGGTGAACGTGCCTTGGAAAGCCGCCAGCAAGGTTCGGCTGGACCTCGCCAAGGCAGAAGAGGTGCTCGACGCCGACCACTACGGTCTGGAAGAGGTCAAGGACCGCATCCTTGAGTATCTCGCCGTTCAGAAGCGTGTGAAGAAGCTCAAGGGCCCGGTGCTCTGCCTGGTAGGGCCGCCCGGTGTCGGCAAGACGTCCCTCGCCGAATCCATTGCGCGTTCGACCAATCGCAAGTTTGTTCGCATGGCGCTGGGCGGTGTGCGTGACGAAGCCGAGATTCGCGGCCATCGCCGCACCTACATCGGTTCCATGCCGGGCCGGCTGATCCAGAAGATGACCAAGGTGGGCGTGCGCAACCCGCTGTTCCTGCTCGACGAGATCGACAAGATGGGCAGCGACATGCGCGGCGATCCTGCCTCGGCACTGCTCGAGGTGCTGGACCCGGAGCAGAACCACAACTTCAACGATCACTATCTGGAGGTCGACTATGACCTCTCGGACGTGATGTTCCTCTGTACCGCCAACTCGATGAACATTCCGGCGCCGTTGCTCGACCGCATGGAAGTCATCCGCCTGCCTGGCTATACCGAGGACGAGAAGGTCAACATTGCCACACGGTATCTGGCGCCCAAGCAGATCGAGGCCAATGGTCTGAAGAAGGGCGAGCTGGAGTTCCAGGAAGCCGCTATCAGGGACATCATCCGCTACTACACCCGCGAGGCCGGTGTTCGCAGCCTTGAGCGCCAGCTGGCCAAGGTGTGCCGCAAGGTGGTCAAGGAGCATGCGGCCGAGAAACGCTTCCATGTGATTGTGGATGCCGACTCTCTCGAGCATTTCCTGGGTGTTCGCAAGTTCCGGTACGGGCTCGCCGAACAGCAGGATCAGGTAGGGCAGGTCACCGGGCTGGCCTGGACTCAGGTCGGTGGCGAGCTGCTGACGATCGAGGCGGCCGTGGTACCGGGCAAAGGGCGGCTCACAAAGACCGGCTCGCTGGGCGAGGTGATGGGCGAGTCGATTACCGCGGCGCTGACGGTGGTTCGCAGCCGGGCGGTCAGCCTGGGCATTGCTGCCGATTTCCATGAAAAGCAGGACATCCATATCCACGTGCCAGAGGGCGCCACCCCCAAGGATGGCCCGAGCGCTGGTATCGGGATGTGTACGGCGCTTGTTTCTGCCCTGACGCAGATCCCGGTGCGCGCAGATGTCGCAATGACCGGCGAGATCACATTGCGTGGACAAGTGCTGGCCATTGGTGGACTGAAGGAGAAACTTCTGGCTGCGCATCGCGGCGGAATCAAGACGGTGATCATTCCGGAAGAAAATCAGCGTGATCTGAAAGAGATTCCTGAAAATATTAAGCAGGACCTGCAGATTAAACCGGTGAAGTGGATTGACGAGGTCCTGCAAATTGCGCTGCAATACGCGCCGGAGCCCTTGCCCGATGCGGCTCCCGAGATTGTTGCAAAGGACGACAAGCGCGAGCCTGATTCCAAGGAGCGAATCAGCACGCATTAGTCTGGAAGGCCACGTTGACACACTTCAGGTGCCCTTGTTTAATCGGCCTCTTGTGTCAGAGCCATCTAGCACCGCTTTGCTTACACCCGAAAATTAAAGATACGACTCAACAGAAATAAGGGGACTTAGAGTGAACAAGTCGGAACTGATCGATGCCATCGCTGCATCTGCTGATATCCCAAAAGCTGTTGCTGGCCGCGCGCTGGATGCAGTGATCGAATCCGTCACCGGCGCCCTGAAGGCTGGTGACTCCGTGGTACTGGTTGGTTTCGGTACTTTCGCTGTCAAGGAGCGCGCTGCGCGCACTGGTCGCAACCCGCAGACTGGCAAGCCGATCAACATCGCTGCTGCCAAGATCCCGGGCTTCAAAGCTGGCAAGGCTCTGAAAGACGCTGTCAACTAAGCGTTTTGTTACCCGGCCAGTCAGCGTGCGCTGCGCTGGCACGGGGCGGTTGTCGAGCAGGCCTGGCCTGCCGAGATCTGGCTTGGGGGAATAAGCCCAACCGCTCCAAAGGCTCCGAGAAGGCGCATCCCTGGATGCGCCTTTCTTTTATCCGGTTTCCACCCGCGGTGCGCAGTCTTGCGGGCCGCAGACTCCTGGGGGTCGCATGCTTCAGAACATCAGGGACAATTCACAAGGCTGGATTGCCAAAACAATCATCGGCGTCATCGTCGTGCTGCTGGCCTTGACTGGCTTCGATGCCATCTTCAATGCCGCCAGCAACGCCCAGAACGCTGCAGAAGTCAACGGCGAAGAAATTTCCCGCTACGACCTCGACCAGGCCATGAACATGCAGCGCCGGCAGCTCGCCCAGCAGCTCGGGCAGGATTTCGATCCGTCCCTGCTCGACGACCGCCTGCTGCGCGACGCGGCTCTCGGCTCGCTGATCGATCGTATGCTGCTGTTGCAGGCCGCCAAGGGCGCCAACTTCGCATTCTCGCGCGAAGCGCTCGATCAACTGATCCTGCAGACCCCCGAGTTCCAGGTTGACGGTGCTTTCAACCCTGCCCGGTTTGATCAGGTGATCCAGCAGATGGGCTATTCCCGTCTCCAGTTCCGCCAGCTGCTCGAACAGGAAATGCTGATTGGCCAGCTGCGCGCTGGCATTTCCGGTACCGGTTTCGTTACCGATCAGCAGGTGCAAAACTTTGCCCGCCTGGAGATGCAGACCCGGGATTTCGCTACGCTGACCGTGCCGGCGCAGCACGAAGCCATTGATGTCAGCGACGACCAGATCAACGAGTTCTACGAGGCCAATGCCGACCGTTTTCGTACCCCTGAACAGGTCGTCGTCGAATACGTCGAGCTGAAGAAGGAGTCGTTCTTCGATCAGGTCGAGGCGTCCGACGAGGAGTTGCAGGAGCTGTATCAGAAGCAGATCGCCAATCTGGCAGAACAGCGCCGCGCCGCGCATATCCTGATCGAGACCGGCGGTGAACTGAGCGACGACGAGGCCAAGGCCAAGATCGACGAGATCGCCGCGCGCGTGAAGAATGGTGAGGATTTCGCCGCGGTCGCCAAGGAGGTTTCCCAGGATCCGGGCTCGGCCAACGAAGGTGGCGACTTGGGCTTTGCTGGTCCAGGGGTCTACGACCCAGCATTCGAAGATGCGCTTTATGCATTGAACGAAGGCGAGGTCTCGGCACCGGTCAAGTCGGAGTTCGGCTGGCACATCATCAAGCTGCTCGGCGTCCAGTCACCGGAGGTTCCCTCTTTCGAAAGCATGAAGCCGGAGCTGGTACGCGAGCTGAAGGCCCAGCAGGTCGAGCAACGCTTCGTGGAGACCAGCAAACAGCTGGAAGATGCTGCCTTCGAAGCATCCGACCTGGCGCAGCCTGCGCAGGAACTGGGTTTGATGGTGCAGACCACCGAAGCGTTCGGGCGTGAGGGCGGCGAAGGCATCTCGGCCAATCGGCAGGTCATCCAGGCCGCGTTCAGCGAGGAAGTGCTGGTGGACGGCGCCAACAGCAGCGTGATCGAACTGGACCCTGATACGGCGGTGGTGATTCGCGTCAAGGAGCACCTGAAGCCTGCGGCGATTCCGCTTGCCGACGTTCGTGACGATATCGTGCAGCAACTCCAGCGCACGCTGGCGGCCGAAACCGCTCGTACTCAGGGTGAGCAGCTGTTGGCCGAGCTGCGCGAAGGCAAGCAACCTGAAGGGCAGTGGCAGGCGGTCGAAGCGGCCACTCGCAGCCAGGAGGGCGTCGCACCGGCGCTGCTGCAGGCAGTGTTCCGCATGCCGCGTCCGGAGCAGCAGGACAAGCCCAGCTACTCGGGCGTGGCGCTGAACAACGGCGATTACGTGGTTGTGCGACTGAACGGCGTCAATGAGGCTGACGCCACTTTGTCCGACGAAGAGAAGCTGAACATTCGCCGCTTCCTGGCTTCGCGGATGGGGCAACAGGACTTCGCGGCGTTCCGTCAGAAGCTGCAGGCCGAAGCGAAGATCGAGCGTTTCTGATCGAATGAATGGCTGGCAAGCTGCGAAGCCTTGCCAGCACCCACGACAACGCCCCGACTGGTTCGGGGCGTTGTCGTTTCTGCCGGGGAAGAAGCGCTACCGCAACAGCCGGCGTGCGAGCCAGGGGCTCTGGTGCATGAAGGCGGTGTGGACCTGCACGAGTTCTGCGCCCGCACTCATGCGGGCACGTAGATGATCAGCGGTCTGGACCCCGCCGACCGAAAGCAGAGCCATGTCGGGCCCGCAGAACCGGCGCAGGTCTTCGATCTGTTGGCAGGCCTGAGCCTGCCGCTGGGCATCCTGCCAGGCCCGGTAGCGCTCTGCTGCCGCTGGTGGCCCGGGGTCGTGGGCGGCGAGCAGGCCATCGAAGCCCAGCTCGACAAGCAGGCCGGCGATAGAGAAGGGCGTGCGTTCGGGCATGCAGCGCAGCTTGGCCAGTAACGGCACGCGTCGCCGGCCGTCCTGGTTCAGTTGGCGTTGCTCGTCGACGAGAGCGGCGAGCAGATGGCGGAGTCGTGTCGATTGCGATAGCAGCGGTGCGCTGGTCGGCCCGATCAGGTTGAGCATCAGGTAGTCGGCATGGGGCCACGCGGCCCGCAACATGGCGCGGCTCTCCGCCGAAGCCTGCCTTGCATCCAGGGTGAGGCTGATGCCGAGACGTGCAGCGCCGTTGTGCATGACGCCGAGCTGCGCCACCTCGTTTGCGGTCAGGCTGCCGATTTCGTTGAAGCCGAATCCCAGCGCAGCCACTCGCCGAGCCAACCGTCCGTAGCGATCGAAGCCTGCTGCTATTCCCACCGGGGAGGGAAACCGCAGCCCCATCGCCGTAACCGGTCGAGCGTGTCCTTCGCCAGAACAAGCACAGGCAACGCTGGCCAGTTCCAGTGCCAGGCGTTGTACCGCGCGGCTACGCAAGGCTCGCCAATCGATCCCCTTATCCATGGGCATGTTCGAACGCCGTCATGAAAGCGATCAGCCGGCGGACGCCTGCCTGAGGCATGGCGTTATACAGGCTGGCCCGGATGCCGCCCTCGGCGGCGTGTCCATGCAGGTTGTACAAGCCGTGCTGCGCCGCCTGCTGGACAAAGGTGTCGGTCAATCCTGGCTCGATGAGCCGGAAGCAGACATTGATCGTCGAGCGGTCCGGCGGATGCTGTCGGCAGCGATAGATTCGGCTGGTATCGATGTACCGGTAGAGCTCGCGGCTTCTGCGCTGTGCGGCTTCATCCATCGCCGGGAGACCGCCGTTCTGGCGGATCCAGCGCAGCATCAGCCCGGCCACATAGAGTGCAAAGGTCGGTGGGGTATTGAAACGGCTTTGCTGTTCGGCCTGGACGGCGTAACTGAATGCCGCAGGCAGGTGGCGCGGCGGCCGTCGCAACAGGTTCTGGTGAACGATGACCACGCAGAGCCCGGCAATCCCGAGGTTTTTCTGCGCACTGGCATAGATCAGCCCGAATCGATCGACCGGAATCGGACGGGTGAGAAAGTCCGAGGTCATGTCGGCAACCAGCGGCACGGCCAACTGTGGAAAGTCCCGCAGCTGAAGTCCATTTCCGGTTTCGTTGCTGGTGATATGGCAATAACCCGCGTCCGGCGACGGGCGCCATTGCTCGAACGAGGGCAGGGCAGTGAAGGACTGAGCTGCAGCGCTGGCGATAACGTTCACCCGAGCGTGTCGACGAGCCTCACTGATCGCCCTGCGTGCCCAGTGCCCACTTTCCAGGTAGTCGGCGCTCTGCCCTGGATGCAGCAGGTTGAGCGGCAGCAGCCCGAACTGGGCACTGGCTCCGCCCTGCAGGAACAGCACGCGATAGCTCCGGGGGATCGACAGCAGCGTACGCAAGTCTGCTTCGACTTCTTCCATCAGCCCCTTGAAGGCTGCGCTGGTGAAGGGTTGTTCCAGTATCGAAGAACCGGAGCCGCGCCAGTCCGGCATCTCTTCGCGGATCTGCGTCAGCACCTCGGCAGGCAGCATCGCCGGGCCAGCGGCGAAGTTATAGCGCTCGGCGAACTCAGTACAGGTGCAGACCATGGCCGCCGGTCGCCATCAGAAACAGCAAGGGGATGGACAGGATGGTATTGCTGCGCGAGGAGAGAAAGGTGATCCGCGAACAGCGTATTCGCTCTTCCAGCGTCGCCGGAACGAAGCCGAGCAGCTTTTTCTGATGCGGCCAGAGCACCAGCCACAGATTGAGCAGCATCAGCGTACCGATCCAGGCCCCCAGCCCGATCACCGCTAACGGGCCCTGCAGCAGCAGCGCGTCGACGAGCCAGCCGCGCTGCCAAAGCATCACCAGGCCCGACAGCCAGACCACCAGTGAGGCATAGCGGAAGACGCCGTGCTCGCGCTTCATCCGCGCCTCCAGATCGCGGTTGAGGGCGGCAACGTCGACGCCGTTCTGCAGCGGCACGAAGCGCGGGTTCTGGATGAAGTTCGCGTAGTTGTGGCCGACCCAAACCAGCGCGAACAGAAGATGCGCGTAGCGCGCCAGCAGGTCGAGAACGGGCAGTTGCATGTCAGCTCACCAGCCAGTAGCGCAGCAGCAGGTAACAGCCGAGTGTCAGCGCAACCCCGGCGCCTATGGTGCCGGCGAAGGAATCATGGGGCAGCTGCAATTTCCACCCCCTGGCTGGCCTGTCGTGGAATGAGCGTCCCGGCAGGACGGGCCGCATTCTGCGCCAGCTCGACAGCCTGACGAATCAGCTGATGATGCGGCGACTTGCTGCACGCCGGGTCGGTATTGGCACCGTCGCCCGTGAGCAACAGAGCCTGACAGCGACAGCCACCGAAGTCCTTTTCCTTCTCGTCGCAGCTGCGGCAGGGCTCGGGCATCCAGGTATCGCCGCGATAGAGATCGAACACCGGCGAGTCGTGCCAGATCTGCTCCAGGCGTTGCTGGCGCACGTTAGGAAAGGTGATGTGCTTGAAGTTGCTGGCTTGCGAGCAGGGCAGCACGTTGCCGTTGGGCGCGACGGTCACGTGAATGGCGCCCCAACCATTCATGCAGGCCTTCGGGCGGCCTTCGTAGTAGTCCGGGATGACGAAAAAGATGGTCAGCCGCTCACCGAAGCGTTCGCGCGCGGCATGTACTTGGCCCTCGGCGCGCTGCAGCTCGGCGTGCGTCGGCATCAAGGCGTCGCGGTTGAGCAGGGCCCAGTTGTAATACTGCACGTTGGCCAGCTCCAGGTATTCCGCGCCCAGCTCGACGGCAAACTCGATGATGTCCGGCACCTGGCCGATGTTCTGCCGGGTGATCGGTACGTTGAGCACCATGGGAAAGTCCATTGATTTGATCAGCTGTGCCATGCCGAGCTTGCGCTCCAGCACATCGACTCCGGCCAGCTGGCGTGCCACGTCATTGTCGGTGGACTGAAAGCCGAGCTGAATGTGGCGCAGCCCCGCATCCTTCAGGGCGCGCAGACGCGCCTCGGTCAGTCCTATGCCCGAGGTGATCAGGTTGGTGTAATAGCCCATTCGGTCGGCTTCGGCGACCAGCGTTTCGAGGTCCTTGCGCAGGGTGGGCTCGCCGCCGGAGAAGCCGATCTGCACCGCACCCATGGCGCGGGCCTGAGCCATCACGTCGATCCACTCGGCTGTGCTGAGCTCGTCCCGACGGTAATCGGCGAAGTTGCGTGGATTACTGCAGAACACGCACTGCAACGGGCATTGATATGTCAGCTCCAGCAGCAGCCAGACCGGGTTGCCGCTGCCATCAAGCCTTAGCTCTGATCCAGCCCTTGGCATGGGACACCTCCAGGAAATTCAGAACGCCTGCACAGATCGCGTCGATGGCGGATGCGTTGTAGTCGCAACCCAGCTGCTCGATCAGCTCGACGACGCTCGTGCTGCCATCGCAGCGCTTGAGAATGTCGCCAGCGGTGGCATTGAGCTTGACGATGCCTTCGGGGTAGAGCAGCACGTGGGCCTGCTGGGAATCCTCCCAGCGGAACAGAAAAGGTGGGCGGATCTCGTAGCGGTCGGTCGGCGCTATGGTTGTTGTTTTCATCGTTCAGCTCCTCGCGGAACCGGCGTGGGACGCGTGGCCCGACGCCGGTCAAGGCTCAGCGCACGTAGACGTACGCGGTGACTTCGAAGCCCAGACGCAGATCGCAGAAGTCCGGATCGATCCACTGCATGGCGTATCTCCTTTCATGTTGTCGTTGGGAAATGCGGTACCGCAGCTCGAAGCTAAGGCGCTTTGCAGGGGCGTCTAATAAGACTTTGGGGTCGGTTTTGCAGGCTTTTGGTCGTGCTTTTCTTGCGCTCGGAGAATATTTGCGCTGTGGTTCTGCGCCCTTGTCCGGGGTCATTTTTGCCGCCTGGACCAGGGGCTAGCCTGTGCGGCTTTTTGGCCGAGAAACGCGCGTCGGAGATAGGCTAGAAGCCGCGATACAGCGGGCTTTGCGCCTTGGCATCTACTACCAAATGAGGAGTCCTCCGCTGCCATGGGTGCATACCGGAGCCTGGAGCGGGCTGCCTAAGATCGGTCCATGCCCTGCGCACTTCCCGGCGCAGGCTCTGACAAGCAGAAGAAGAGAGGCCCATCATGATCTACGCCCAGCCCGGTACCCCAGGCGCCGTCGTTTCCTTCAAGCCCCGTTACGGCAACTACATCGGTGGTGAGTTCGTCCCGCCGGTCAAAGGCGAGTACTTCGTCAACACCTCGCCCGTCAATGGTGAAGTGATCGCCGAATTCCCGCGTTCGGGCGCTGAAGATATCGAGAAGGCGCTGGATGCCGCGCATGCAGCCGCCGACGCCTGGGGTCGCACCTCGGTGCAGGACCGCGCCAACATCCTGCTGAAGATCGCCGATCGCATCGAAGCCAACCTGGAAAAACTCGCCGTCGCCGAAACCTGGGACAACGGCAAGGCCGTTCGTGAAACCCTGAACGCCGACGTACCGCTGGCCGCCGACCACTTCCGCTACTTCGCCGGTTGCATCCGCGCCCAGGAAGGCAGCGCCGCAGAGATCAACGAGCACACCGCGGCCTATCACTTCCATGAGCCGCTGGGCGTGGTCGGGCAGATCATCCCGTGGAACTTCCCGCTGCTGATGGCAGCCTGGAAGCTGGCACCGGCCCTGGCTGCCGGTAACTGCATCGTGCTCAAGCCCGCCGAACAGACTCCGCTGTCGATCATGGTCCTGATCGAGATCATCGGTGACCTGCTGCCAGCGGGCGTGCTGAACATCGTTCAGGGCTTCGGCCGCGAAGCTGGTCAGGCGTTGGCGACCAGCACCCGCATTGCCAAGATCGCCTTTACCGGCTCGACCCCGGTTGGCTCGCACATCATGCGTTGCGCGGCCGAGAACATCATCCCCAGCACCGTGGAACTGGGTGGCAAGAGCCCGAACATCTTCTTCGAAGACATCATGAATGCGGAGCCTGCGTTCATCGAGAAAGCCGCTGAAGGTCTGGTACTGGCCTTCTTCAACCAGGGCGAGGTCTGCACCTGCCCGTCGCGTGCGCTGATTCAGGAATCGATCTTCGAGCCCTTCATGGAAGTGGTGATGAAGAAGGTCAAGGCGATCAAGCGCGGCAACCCGCTGGATACCGACACCATGGTCGGCGCCCAAGCGTCCGAGCAGCAGTTCGACAAGATCCTTTCCTACATGGAAATCGCCCAGCAGGAAGGCGCGCAGATCCTCACCGGCGGCGCAGCCGAGAAGCTCGAAGGCGGCCTGGCCTCCGGTTACTACGTGCAGCCGACCCTGATCAAGGGTCACAACAAGATGCGTGTGTTCCAGGAAGAAATCTTCGGCCCGGTGGTCGGCGTCGCTACCTTCAAGGACGAAGCCGAAGCCCTGGCCATTGCCAACGATACCGAGTTCGGCCTGGGCGCTGGCGTCTGGACCCGCGACATCAACCGCGCCTACCGCATGGGTCGCGGCATCAAGGCCGGCCGTGTCTGGACCAACTGCTACCACCTGTATCCGGCACATGCCGCGTTCGGCGGCTACAAGAAGTCCGGTGTCGGTCGCGAAACGCACAAGATGATGCTCGACCACTATCAGCAGACCAAGAACCTGCTGGTCAGCTACGACATCAATCCGCTCGGCTTCTTCTGATGAGGGCCCCGGCGCGTGTGCTCCAGCGCGCCGGTTTATTTTGCTACGCACGTCAAGTGCAGGAACCTGCGCCGCTTCTGAAGTACCCCCTCGAACCGAGCGTATGGTTCCTATCGCAACGCGGCCCCGGCCGCGTTTTTTTTGCTCCGGACTCGACCAGCCATCGCGGCCATCGAACTCCCGCGAGCCGAAGCGCCTCACATCTGCATAGGCCAACATCGAAAGCAGAGGAGGTCACCCATGCCGCAATTGCTCGAGCCCTGCTCGCTGAAGCACCTGCGCTTGCGCAATAGAGCCGTCGTCGCACCCATGACGCGGGTCAGCGCCGAGCCCGAGGGCGCTGCCAACGAACTGATGCGCGACTACTACGCATCCTTTGCCAAAGGCGGCTTCGGGATGATCGTCAGCGAGGGTGTCTATACCGATACCGCTTATAGCCAGGGCTACTTCAACCAGCCCGGGCTCGCCACCGACGCGCACCGGGACAGCTGGAAGCCCATCGTGCAGGCGGTTCACGAAGCCGGTGCGGCGTTCATCGCGCAGCTCATGCATGGCGGTGCCCAGACCCAAGGCAACATCCATCACGCCCGCCATGTGGCTCCATCGGCAGTACAACCGAGCGGATCTCAGCTGAAGTTCTATGGCGGAGAGGGGCCTTACGCGACGCCGGCTGAAATGAGCGAAGAGGATATCCAGGAGGCCATCGCCGGTTTCGCGCTGGCGGCCCGGCACGCGCGGGAGGCCGGCTTCGATGGAGTCGAGCTGCATGGCGCCAACGGCTACCTGCTGCACGAATTCATGAGCGTCGAGTTCAACCAGCGCAGCGATCAGTGGGGTGGGACGTTTCTCGAACGCCTGCGCATGCCACTGGCGGTGATCGCTGCCGTGCGGGCGGAGGTGGGCGAGGAATTCGTGGTGGGGATGCGACTGTCGCAGAGCATGGTCTGCGACGGCCGGCTCAAATGGGAGGGCGGCGAGGAACAGGCCCGGCAGCGCTTCCGTGTACTGGCTGATGCAGGGCTCGACTATCTGCACATCACTGAGCCCGATGCCCGCGCACCGGCCTTCGGAGAAGGCCCGAGCCTTGCCGCCATCGCCAAGGGCAGCGTAGCGATCCCGGTGATCGGCAACGGTGCCATCGTCACCGGCGAGCAGGCCGAGGCCTTGCTCGGTCGAGGCGAGATGGATCTGGTGGCGGTTGGCAAGGCGGCGCTGGCCAACAACGATTGGCCGCAACGCATTCAGCAAGGCATCGAGCTGAGCGATTTCGACGGTTCGATGTTTGTTCCCATGGCGACCATCACCAACGAACTGGCGTGGCGCAATGCCAATGATCGGCCAGCGCTGCGTTCGAGTTGACACGCCCGGCAACGAGGCGTTAGCTGAATCGCGAAACCTGGTAACAGATGGCTGCCGTTCGTCGGGCACTACCAAGGCACGGCGCTGTCTCCTTCCAAAGTACCATTCTGCTCGAAGCAGAACAGGGGGCTTAATTGGGCTGTCGGAATCTTCCGGCACCATAAAAAGAGGACCGACCTATGTGGACTAAACCCGCCTTCACCGACATGCGTATTGGTTTCGAAGTCACCATGTACTTCGCAAATCGTTGATCGATCAGCCCCGGCTCCGGCCGGGGCTTTGCTTTGGGGGGCTGTCCATGTTCATCCGAATTCTCGGTTCCGCCGCGGGTGGAGGTTTTCCGCAGTGGAACTGCAACTGCGCCAACTGTGCGGGCTTGCGCGCCGGCACGCTCAACGCCAAGGCGCGTACCCAGTCGTCCATCGCCATCAGCGACAACGGTGTCGACTGGATTCTATGCAACGCGTCGCCGGACATCCGCGCCCAGCTGGAGTCCTTCCCGACCCTGCAGCCGGCCCGTGCGCCACGCGATACCGCCATCGGTGCGATCGTCCTGCTGGACAGCCAGATCGATCACACCACCGGCCTGCTGACGCTGCGCGAAGGCTGCCCGCATGAAGTCTGGTGCACCGAGATGGTTCATCAGGACCTCACCACCGGCTTCCCGCTGTTCAACATGCTGGAGCACTGGAACGGCGGCCTGAAATGGAACCCGATCGCCCTGAGCGGCAACTTCAGCATTCCCTGCTGCCCGAACCTGCATATCACGCCGATTCCACTGCGCAGCTCGGCGCCACCCTATTCGCCGCACCGCAACGACCCGCACCCGGGCGACAACATCGGTCTGCTCATCGAAGACCGCAACACCGGTGGCACACTGTTCTACGCGCCGGGGCTGGGCCAGGTCAGCGAAGAGCTGCTGGCCACCATGCGCCGGGCCGACTGCCTGCTGGTCGACGGCACGCTGTGGCGCGATGACGAGATGCTCGTGCGCGAGGTCGGCACCAAGCTCGGCAGCGAAATGGGCCATCTGCAGCAGAGCGGCCCGGGCGGCATGATCGAGGTGCTCGACGGCATGCCGGCGGTGCGCAAGATCCTCATTCATATCAACAACACCAACCCGATCCTCGACGAGGATTCCGTCGAGCGCGAGATCCTTGGCGAGCACGGGATCGAGGTCGCCTACGACGGCATGAACATCGAGCTCTGAAGCCAAGACATCGCCGCAGCCGGCCACAGGCCGAACGAGCGCAGAACGACAAGAAAGGAACTGAAACCGTTATGAACCTGCCAGCCATGAGTCCCGCCGAATTCGAACAGGCGCTGCGCGCCAAGGGCGAGTACTACCATATCCATCACCCGTTCCACCGGGCCATGTATGCCGGGCAGGCGACGCGCGAGCAGATTCAGGGTTGGGTCGCCAACCGCTTCTACTATCAGGTCTGCATCCCGGTGAAGGATGCCGCGATCATGGCCAACTGTCCGGACCGCAACACCCGCCGCGAGTGGATTCAGCGCATCATCGACCACGATGGCGCGCCGGGTGAGGAGGGTGGCATCGAAGCCTGGCTGCGGCTGGCCGAGGCCGTGGGTCTGGACCGCGAGCAGTTGCTGTCGCAGGAGCTGGTGCTTCCCGGCGTGCGCTTCGCAGTGGATGCCTACGTGAACTTTGCCCGTCGGGCCTGCTGGCAGGAAGCAGCCAGCAGCTCGCTGACCGAACTGTTCGCACCGACCATCCACCAGTCGCGGCTGGATAGCTGGCCGCAGCACTATCCCTGGATCGACGCGTCGGGCTATGACTACTTCCGCAAGCGCCTGAAGGAAGCCCGCCGCGATGTCGAGCACGGCCTGCGCATCACCCTGGACCACTATCGCACCCGCGAGGCGCAGGAGCGCATGCTGGAGATCCTTCAGTTCAAGCTCGATGTGTTGTGGAGCATGCTGGACGCCATGAGCATGGCCTATGAGCTGGACCGACCGCCGTACCATACCGTCACCCGCGACCGGGTCTGGCACAAGGGCATCAGCTTCTGACGGGGCGCACGTCGTGCAGGGTTGGGCTTCGGCCCGCCACTGCCACGGCTGATCGACGCCCGCCCGGCCATTGACGAGAAAAGAGATGAGCGAAATTCAACTGACCCAGGTTCCATCCTTTCGCCGCGGCTTCCGCTTCCAGTGGGAGCCGGCGCAGAACTGCCACGTGCTGCTCTATCCGGAAGGTATGATCAAACTCAACGAGAGCGCCGCAGCAGTGCTGACCGAGGTGGACGGGACAAGGACCGTGGGCGCCATCGTCGCCGACCTGCAGGCTCGCTACCCGGAGGCCGAAGGCATTCAAGAGGATATCGTCGCGTTCCTGGAGGTCGCCGTTGAACGGTTCTGGATCGAGCTTCGCTAAACCCGGCTACGAGCCGGGTCCGCCGCTCTGGTTGCTGGCGGAGCTGACCTATCGTTGCCCGCTGCAGTGCCCGTACTGCTCCAATCCGCTGGACTTCGCCCGCAGCCACGATGAGCTGAGTACGGCTGAGTGGATCGAGGTATTTCGCCAGGCGCGGGAGATGGGAGCGGCCCAGCTGGGCTTTTCGGGAGGCGAGCCGCTGGTCCGTCAGGACCTTGTCGAGCTGATCGCCGCCGCTCGCGGGCTCGGCTACTACACCAACCTGATCACCTCAGGCATCGGCCTTACCGAAGAGAAGATCGCCAGCTTCGCCGATGCCGGCCTCGACCATATCCAGATCAGCTTCCAGGCCGCGGACGAGGAGGTGAACAACCTGCTCGCCGGGTCGCAGAAGGCTTTCGCCCACAAGCTGGAAATGGCCCGTGCGGTGAAAAAACACGGCTATCCGATGGTGCTCAACTTCGTCACACATCGGCACAACATCGACAACATCGACCAGATCATTCGTCTGTGCATCGAGCTCGAGGCCGATTTTGTCGAGCTCGCCACCTGCCAGTTCTACGGCTGGGCCGAACTTAACCGCGCCGGGCTGCTACCGAGCAAGGAGCAGCTGGTACGTGCCGAGCGGATCACCAACGAGTGGCGCGACAAGCTCGCCGCCGAGAACCATCCGTGCAAACTGATCTTCGTCACGCCCGATTATTACGAGGAACGGCCGAAGGCCTGCATGAACGGCTGGGGCAACCTGTTCCTGGACATCACCCCGGACGGCACGGCCTTGCCCTGTCATAGCGCGCGACAGTTACCGGTGACTTTCCCGAACGTGCGCGAGCACAGCATCGAATACATCTGGCGAGACTCGTTCGGCTTCAACAGGTTTCGCGGGTACGACTGGATGCCCGAACCCTGTCGCAGCTGCGACGAGAAGGAGCGCGACTTCGGCGGCTGCCGCTGCCAGGCCTTCATGCTCACGGGCGATGCGGCCAACGCCGACCCGGTATGCAGCAAATCGGCACATCACGGCACCATTCTCGCTGCCCGGGAGCAGGCCGAGCATGGCGCCCTCGGTCTGGACCAGTTGCAGCATCGCAACGAAAAGGCCTCCCGGCTGATCCTCAAGGTATGACGACTGCCAAGGCTCCGGATGCGCAAGCCGCGCGACTGCCGTACGGCTTCTGGCCCAGCGACTGGAGTGCCGAAGCCGCTGCGGCCGCCAGCCGGGACTTCGCCGAGTTGCGGGCCGGGCAGGGAGGGTTGTTCTGGATCGAGTACGACCCCGCCGAGGGTCGCTGCAGCCTGTGGTTCTGGCAGGCCGGCCACGCGCGCTGCCTGACGCCAGCCGGCTACTCGGTACGCAGTCGCGTCTATGAATACGGCGGCGGCGCGTTCTGCCTTACCGGGCAGGGGCTCGCCTTCGTCAACGAGGCGGACCAGCAGATCTACCTGCAAACGCAGGCTGACCCGGAAGCCACATCCCTGCCTGCAGCGCTGACCGAGCGTCCCGGCTGCCGTTACGGTGATCTGCAGTACGACCCCAAGGGCGCGGCCGTCATCGCCCTGGAAGAGTCCAGCGAAGACAACGGTATCGTGCACCGGCTGGTGGCCTTCACGCTGTCCGACGGCGCTCGCCGCATCCTCGTCGAAGGGGCCGACTTCTACTCGTCTCCCATATTGGCTCCGGATGGTCGACGGTTGGCCTGGATCGAGTGGGATCGCCCGGAGCAGCCCTGGACCTCAACCCGTCTGTGCGTCGCCGAGCGTCAGGCAGACGGGGGCTGGGGCGCGGTGAGGTGCGTGGCTGGCGGCGCGGGCGGGGAGTCGCTGCAGCAACCGCGCTTCACCGAACACGGTCAGCTGATCTGTCTCGGTGACCGGTTGGGCTACTGGCAGCCCTGGGCCGAGGTCGATAGTGAGTGGGCATTGCATCCGCTGATCGCAGCGGAGTCGGAGGCGACACGGAATTTCGACTGCGCACCTGCGCCCTGGCAGCTGGGGACCAGCAGCTATGTGCCGCTGGCGGACGGCGGCCTGCTGTTGACCCATATGGTCGACGGCTACGGTTGGCTGTTCGAGCACGGCGCCGGAGGCGGGCAGCAGCTGGCCAGTGCGTTCAGCCGCTGCCGCCAGTTCACTGCGGACGCCACCCACCTGTTCTGCATCGCGGGTGCAACGCAGCGCGCGCCGGCGGTGCTGGCCATTGACCGGGCCAACGGCTCGGTGCGGGTTCTGGCCGGCGGAGCGACTCCGCTTGCCGCGCCACAGGTTTCGTGCCCGCAGCCCATGCGATTCCCGACCGGCAATGGTGAAACCGCCCATGCGTTCTTCTATGCGCCGCGCAACACGAACTGCCGCGGCGAGCACGGTACATTGCCACCGCTGGTGGTGTTCATCCATGGCGGACCGACGTCGGCGTGCTACCCGGTGTTCGACCCGCGCATCCAGTTCTGGACGCAGCGCGGCTTCGCCGTGGTGGACGTCAACTACCGCGGCAGCAGCGGGTTCGGCAGGGCCTACCGACAACGCCTGCGCGAGCAATGGGGTGTGGTGGATGTGGAAGACGCCTGCCAGGTGGCCCGTGCACTGGCGCAGCAGGGCGCTATCGATCCGCAGCGGGTGTTCATCCGTGGCTCCAGCGCCGGCGGCTACACCGCCCTCAGCGCACTGGTGGCGACCGATCTGTTTCGCGGCGGCGCCAGTCTGTATGGCGTCAGCGACCCCCTGGCGCTGCGCCGCGTCACCCACAAGTTCGAAGGCGACTATCTGGATTGGCTGATAGGAGATCCGCAGCGGGTGCCGGAGCGCTTTCGCGAGCGCGCGCCGCTGCATAACGCCGAGCGCATCGCCGCACCGGTGCTCTTCCTGCAGGGCGGGCAGGACGCCGTGGTGCTACCCGAGCAGACCGAATCGATGGTGGCAGCACTGCAGAGCCGCGGCGTCGAGGTGCAGTACCGTCTCTACCCGGACGAACGCCACGGCTTTCGTCAGGCTGCCAACCTGGCGGATGCGCTCGAGCGCGAGCTGCGCTTCTACCAGGGGCTGCTGTAGCTCTTTCCGCCGGACGGATGGCGCCGCCAGCCGTTAGGCGCATTGCTTTAACTGAGCAATGCAGTAGGCTTGCGCCCGTTGTTACAAAAAATAAAAAAGGCCGCAGTCATGAGCCCGAATATCAGCCTCCAGCGCAAGTTCGTCTCCCCTGAAATCATCTTTGGTGCCGGCTGCCGCCATAGCGTGGGCACGTGCGCGGGCAATTTCGGCGCGCGCAAGGTGCTGGTGGTTTCCGATCCGGGGGTGGTCAAGGCCGGCTGGGTGGCCGATGTGCAGGCCAGCCTCGCTCGACAGGGCATCGAGCACTGCCTGTTCACCGACGTTTCGCCCAATCCGCGCTGCGAAGAGGTGATGCTCGGTGCCGAGCTGTATCGCAGCGAGGGCTGCAACGTGATCGTTGCAGTCGGCGGCGGCAGCCCGATGGATTGCGCCAAGGGCATCGGCATCGTGGCCGCGCATGGGCGGCATATCTATGAATTCGAGGGCGTCGACACCCTGCGCGTGCCCAGCCCGCCGTTGATCCTGATTCCCACCACTGCCGGCACCTCGGCGGATGTGTCGCAGTTCGTGATCATTTCCAATCAGGAAGAGCGGATGAAGTTCTCGATCGTCAGCAAGGCCGCCGTGCCGGATGTTTCGCTGATCGATCCGGAAACCACGCTCAGCATGGACCCGTTTCTCTCCGCCTGCACCGGTATCGATGCGCTGGTGCATGCCATCGAGGCCTTCGTTTCCACCGGCCACGGCCCGCTGACCGACCCCCACGCGCTGGAGGCCATGCGACTGATCAATGGCAATCTGGTGCAGATGATCGCCAATCCTGCCGACATCGCGCTGCGTGAGCAGATCATGCTCGGCAGCATGCAGGCCGGACTGGCCTTCTCCAACGCCATCCTCGGCGCCGTGCATGCCATGTCCCACAGCCTCGGCGGCTATCTGGACCTGCCCCACGGCGTATGCAATGCCGTGCTGGTCGAGCATGTCGTGGCCTTCAACTACGACGCTGCACCTGATCGCTACCGGATAGTCGCCGAGACCCTTGGCATCGATTCACGCGGGCTGAGCCATCGACAGGTGCGCGAGCGGCTGGTGCAGCACCTGATCGATCTCAAGCAGCGCATCGGCTTCCGCGAAACCCTGAGCCTGCACGGCGTGAACCTCTCCGATATCCCGTTCCTCTCGCAACACGCCATGCAGGACCCCTGCATCCTGACCAATCCACGCTCGTCGACGCAGCGGGACGTCGAGGTGGTCTATGCCGAAGCCCTCTGATGATCAGCATCAGGCACTGACGCAACTGCTCGGCTTCGGCAGTCATTCGGCGCGCAAGAGCCACTACCCCGAGCTGCTGGCACGCCTGGAAGAGCTGGAAGCCGAACGCAATCGCTACAAATGGCTGTTCGAGCATGCGGTGCATGGCATCTTCCAGGCCAGCCTGCAGGAAGGCATCCGCGCAGCCAATCCGGCACTGGCGCGAATGCTTGGCTACGAAGGTCCGGAAAAGGCGCTCTGGGCGCTGACCGATCTGTCACACCATCTGTTCATCGGCGGCGAGGACGAGCTGCGGCAGATCCGCCACACCCTGAGCCAGCAGCACGGGCTGTTCGGTTACGAGACACGCCTACGCCGCAAGGATGGCAGCGCCATCTACGTGGTGATGAACCTGCTGCTCAAACCGGACGAGGACGGCCTGGTGGAAGGCTTCGTCGCCGACGTCACCGAGCGCAAGCTCGCCCAGCTGCGCCTGTTGCAGCTCAATGAGGAACTGGAGCGTCGCGTCGCCGAGCGCACCTGTGAACTGCGCGAGGCGCGAGATGCGGCGGAGGCCGCCAACCTCAGCAAGGACAAGTATCTCGCTGCTGCCAGCCACGACCTGCTGCAGCCACTCAACGCTGCGCGGCTGCTCATCTCGACGCTGCGCGAGCGTGCCCTGCCGCAGGGTGAACGCCATCTGGTCGAGCGTGCGCACCAGGCGCTGGAGGGCGCCGAGGATCTGTTGACCGACCTGCTCGATATCTCCAAGCTCGACCAGGCGGCCATCAAACCGGACATCGACATCTACACGCTGGACGATGTCCTGTTGCCGCTGGTTTCCGAATTCCAACCGGTGGCCGCTGCCGCCGGGCTTCGCTTGAAGCACCACGTTCCGCGCTTCGCCGTCAGAACGGACTTCCGCCTGCTGACACGGATTCTGCGCAATTTCCTCAGCAACGCCTGCCGCTATACCGACAGCGGCGGCGTGCTGATCGGCGCGCGCAAACATGCCGGCGCGCTGCGCATCGAGGTCTGGGACACCGGAAGGGGAATCCCCCCCGAAGAGTTGCAGGCGATCTTCCTCGAGTTCAATCAGCTGGGCATCGGCAGATCGACCAAACGCAGCGGGGTGGGGCTGGGGCTGGCGATCGTCGATCGTATTGCCAACATGCTCGACTACCCTGTGCTGGTGCGTTCACGACCGGGCCGTGGCTCGGTGTTCAGCATCGACGTCCCGCTGGCCGACGCCTCGCCGCGCGAGCGCATCGCCACGCCAGTGAGCCTGCCGCAGTTGGGCGATCCGCTGCCAGGGCGACGGCTGCTGGTGATCGACAATGAGGAGAGCATTCTATTGAGCATGACCGCGCTGCTGGAGCAGTGGGGCTGCGAAGTGCTCACGGCTACCGACACGCAGAGCGCCCTGCTTGCGCTGGACGGACGGGCACCGGATGCGGTCCTCGCCGATTACCACCTGGACGGCGGCCTTACCGGCTGGGATGTGGTGTTGACGGTGCGCGAACGGTTCGGCCAGGCGCTGCCGGTGGTGATGATCACCGCTGATCGCAGCGACGAGTGCCGTCAGCAATTGCAGGGCTGCGGTGTGCCGGTGCTGAACAAGCCGGTCAAGCCCGGCAAGATGCGCTCGGTGCTCAGCCATCTGCTCGCAGGCAATTCCTCCGCGGTGGGGCTGGAAGCGAGCTGAACCCGATCTTGGTCAAGTTTTTCCCTCTGGGCTGCCGGCTAGACTGCGGTCCATGAAAGCCTACCTGCATCTGTTGCTCGTCCTGCTGCTCAGCCTCGCGCTTCCCCTGAACGGGATGGCGGCGTCGCAGCTGAGCGCAACGCCGTGTCAGATGCAGAAAGATGCCCAGGCGGCCGAGCACCCCGGCCATATGGCGCTCGCGCCGGATGAAGACGGCCACGCCCACCAGAGCAATCCGCTGTGCGACGGCGGGCATCAGTGCAAGACCGGCAGCCCGCTTGTGACGATGCTCGCCAGGCCGGCGTTGAACGCTGCGCCTCCGCTGCTCGGCGCCGCCTATCTCGAGTTCCTTCCCGCCCGTTCCGGCGCCGACGTCTGGCGTCCGCCGCGTCACTGATTCCTTCGTCACCCTGACTCGCTCTGCGCCCGCGCGCTGAGCGCCGGATGCATGCCGCCTGCGGCGTGCAGGACACCGAGGAATCTCGCCATGATGATCCGATTCTTTCGCATGGGCCGAGCGCTGCTGGCCGTGCTTCCCTTGTTCGCCTTTTGGCTGCCCGGCACGGCTGCCGGCCTGACCTTCGACGAGGCGCTGCGTCTGGCCGGCCAGCACGCGCCGTCGCTGAGTGCCGAGGCGGCCCGCGTGCAGGCCGTGCGCAGCGAAGCCATTGCCGCCGGCGAACTGCCCGACCCGAAACTGCTGCTTGGCGTACAGAGCCTGCCTATCGAGGGCTCCGAGCGCTGGAGCCTCAACGACGATGGCATGACCATGCGCATGGTCGGCCTGATGCAGGAGATGCCCAACCGCGAAAAGCGTCGGGCACGCGCCGACGTCGCCCATGCCGCAATCGGCCGCGCCGAGGCCGCACGCGAGATCGAGGCGCTGAAGGTGCGCCTGGTCACAGCCCAGGCGTGGATCGCCAGCCACGCGGTGGAACGCAAGCTGCACCTGTTTGGCGAGCTGCGGGCTGAGAATCGCCTGCTCGCCGAGGCGGTTCGCGCGCGCCTCGCCGGTGGACGTGGTCAGCTGACCGACCAGGTCGCGGCGCGTCAGGAGACGGCCCTGCTCGCCGAACGCCAGGATGAGCTGGAGCAGCAGCGCCGCCTGGCCCGCGCCGCACTGCTGCGCTGGGTTGGCGCCGAGGGCAATCAACCGCTGAGCGGCGAGTTGCCCAGCTGGCCCATCAACCGCCAGACGCTGCTCCATCAGTTCGAGCGGCATCCGCAACTCAGCGCCTTTGCCCCGATGGCCCGCGAAGCCCAGGCGCGCATCCGCGAGGCCGCCGCTGAGAAGAGGGGTGACTGGACCTGGGAGGTCGCCTACCTCAAGCGTGGTCGCGAATTCGGCGACATGCTCAACCTGGAATTCAGCTTCGACCTGCCGGTATTCCAGCGCAGCCGGCAGAACCCGCGGATCGCCGCACGCCACGCCGAGCTCAACCGGTTGGAGGCCGAGCGCGAGGCCGTGGCGCGCGAGATCGCCGAGCAACTGGAGGCCGAGCTCGCCGAGCTGGCGCGGCTGCAGCGCGCGCTGGCGCGCAGTGGCGAGCTGCAACTGCCGCTGGCTCGCGAGAAGGTCGAGTTGGCGATGAGCAGCTACCGCGCCGGCCGCGGCGAGCTGGATGCGCTGCTCGCCGCACGCAACGAGCTGATCGAAGCCCGTCTGAAGCACATCGACCTGCAAGGGCTGGAGGCCATCGCCCGGACCCGTCTGTACCTCGCCTACGGAGAAGCCAAATGAGCCGTACTGTTCTTGCAAGCATCACGCTGTTCGGCGTGGCGATCGCGGTCGGGGCGGGAGGGGGTTACTGGTTCGCCCGCCAATACGGCGACATGGCAGCGCACGGGTCGACATCCGAAGCCGGCAGCCATGCCCAGGTGCTCTATTGGTACGACCCGATGGTTCCTCAGCATCGCTTCGACAGGCCCGGCAAATCCCCCTTCATGGACATGGATCTGGTGCCGCGCTACGCCAACCAGGACGGCGACGCGGCGGCCATCAGCATCGACGCCGGCGTCACCCAGAATCTCGGCGTGCGCCTGGCCACGGTCAGGCGTGGTCCGCTCGCAAGCCGCATCGATGCAGTGGGCGTGCTCGAATACAACGCTCGCGATGTGGCACAGGTACAGACGCGCGCCGGCGGCTTCGTCGAGCGCGTCTACCGCCATGCACCGGGCGACCTGATCGAAAAGGGTGCGCCACTGGCGGATCTGTTGATCCCCGAGTGGGCCGCCGCGCAGGAGGAATACCTGGCGCTGCGCCGTGCCGGCGACGCTGCGCTGCTGGACGCCGCCCGCCAGCGCCTGCGCCTGGCCGGGATGCCGGCCTCGACGATCAGCCGGCTCGAGCGTAGCGGCAAGATCGACGCGACCATCAGCGTGATCGCACCGCTGGCCGGGGTGCTGCAGGAGCTCGAGGTGCGCGAGGGCATGACACTGGCAGCCGGAGCGCCCCTGGCGCGAATCAACGGGCTGGACAGCGTCTGGCTCGAGGTCGCGGTGCCGGAGGCGCAGAGTGCAGGCATCCAGGTTGGACAGCAGGCCGCAGCACGCCTGCCGGCGCTGCCGGGCCAGGTCATCGAAGGCGAGGTGAGCGCGGTGCTGCCGGAGGCCAGCGCGGCCAGCCGCACCGTGCGCGTGCGGGTGCAACTGCCCAATCCGGAGGGACGACTGCGCCCCGGGCTGACCGCACAAGTGGCGCTGGCCGGCAGCGAGACTGCCGCGGTGCTGCTGGTGCCCAGCGAGGCGGTGATCCGCACCGGCCGCCGCGCGCTGGTGATGCTCGCCGAAGCCGGCGGACGCTACCGCCCGGTGGAGGTCGAGACGGGCCGCGAGAGCGGCAGCCACACGGCGATCCTGCGCGGCCTCGAGGAAGGCCAGCAGGTGGTCGCCTCAGGGCAGTTCCTGCTCGATTCCGAAGCCAGCCTGCGCGGTATCGTTGCGGCGCCGGACGTCGATGCTGCCGCGCACGGCCACGTGCACGGTGCTGTCCAGCCGGCGCCCGCGCTGCATGAGGCCGAGGGAAGAGTGCTGAGTTTGGACGGCGAGCAGCTGAGGATCGCCCACGGGCCGTTCAACACCCTGGGCATGCCTGGCATGACCATGCGCTTCTCGGTGGCCGACGTCGCACTGCTGCAGGGGGTACAGCCGCAGGCCCGCATCCGTTTCGCGGTGCGCGAGACCGACCAGGGGCTGCTGATCGAGCGCCTGCAGCTATTGGAGCAGCAGCCATGATCGCCGCACTGATTCGCTGGTCCGTGCTCAATCGCTTCCTGGTGTTGCTGACCACGCTGTTGATGAGCGCGGTGGGCATCTGGGCGGTGCGTACCACGCCGATCGACGCCCTGCCGGACCTTTCCGACGTGCAGGTGATCATCCGCACGGCGTATCCGGGGCAGGCGCCGCAGATTGTCGAGAACCAGGTGACCTATCCGCTGACCACCACCATGCTCTCGGTACCGGGAGCGAAGACCGTGCGCGGCTATTCGTTCTTCGGTGACAGCTTCGTCTATGTGCTGTTCGAGGACGGTACCGATCTCTACTGGGCGCGCTCGCGGGTACTGGAATATCTCAGCCAGGTGCAGAGCCGGCTGCCGGCCGCGGCCAAGCCATCGCTGGGCCCGGACGCCACTGGCGTCGGCTGGATCTACCAGTACGCGCTGATCGACCGCAGTGGCGCACATGACCTGGCGCAACTGCGCAGCCTGCAGGACTGGTTCCTCAAGTACGAGCTGATCACCCTGCCCAACGTTGCCGAGGTGGCCACCATCGGTGGCATGGTCAAGCAGTACCAGGTGGTGCTCGACCCGCTGAAGATGGCCAGCCTGGGTGTGACCCAGGCGCAGGTGATCCAGGCGATCGAGATGGCCAATCAGGAGACAGGCGGCGCCGTGCTTGAGCTGGCCGAGACCGAGTACATGGTGCGTGCCTCGGGCTATCTGCAAACGCTCGAGGATTTTCGCAGCATCCCGCTGCAGCTCAGCGCTGCCGGCGTGCCGACGAGCCTGGGCGATGTCGCGCACGTCCAGCTCGGCCCGGAGATGCGCCGAGGCATCGCTGAGCTGGACGGGGAGGGCGAGACCGTCGGCGGCGTGGTGATCCTGCGCAGCGGCAAGAACGCGCGGGAAACGCTGGCCGCCGTGCACGCCAGGCTGGACGAGCTGAAGGGGAGCCTGCCTGCGGGCGTCGAAATCATCACCACCTACGACCGCAGCCAGCTGATCGACCGCGCCGTGAAGAACCTCAGCTTCAAGCTGCTGGAGGAGTTCATCGTCGTCGCGCTGGTCTGCGGGCTGTTCCTCTGGCACCTGCGCTCGTCGCTGGTGGCCATCGTCTCGCTGCCGATCGGCGTGCTGATCGCCTTTGCGGTCATGCGCTATCAGGGCATCAACGCGAACATCATGTCGCTGGGCGGCATCGCCATCGCCATCGGCGCAATGGTCGATGCCGCGGTGGTGATGATCGAGAACGCCCACAAGAAGGCCGAGGCCTGGCGGCATGCCAATCCCGGCCAGGTGCTGGAGGGCGACGAGCACTGGCAGGTGATGACCCGGGCCGCGCAGGAGGTCGGGCCGGCACTGTTCTTCTGCCTGCTGATTATCACCCTGTCGTTCATCCCGGTGTTTACCCTCGAAGCCCAGGAAGGCCGGTTGTTCGGCCCGCTGGCCTTCACCAAGACCTACGCGATGGCCGCCGCCGCGGGGCTATCGGTGACCCTGGTGCCCGTGCTGATGGGCTACTGGATCCGCGGCCGGCTGCCGGACGAGACGCGCAATCCGCTCAACCGCGGGCTGATCCAGCTGTATCGTCCGGCGCTGGAAGCGGTTCTGGCGCACCCGAAGTCGACCATCGTGGTGGCGCTGCTGGTGCTGGCCACCACGCTGTGGCCTGTCTCCCGGTTGGGCGGCGAGTTCCTGCCACCGATGGACGAGGGCGACCTGCTCTACATGCCTTCTGCGCTGCCGGGGCTGTCCGCGCAGAAGGCCGTGCAGCTGCTACAGCAGACCGACCGGATGATCCGCACGGTGCCGGAGGTCGAGACGGTGTTCGGCAAGGCCGGGCGCGCCGAGTCGGCCACCGATCCGGCGCCGCTGGAGATGTTCGAGACCACCATCCGTTTCAAACCGCGCGAGCAGTGGCGTGCCGGGATGACCCCGGAGAAACTGGTCGAGGAGCTGGACCGCGCCGTGCAAGTGCCGGGGCTGACCAACATCTGGATTCCGCCGATCCGCAACCGCATCGACATGCTCGCCACCGGCATCAAGAGTCCCATCGGGGTGAAGATCGCCGGTGCCAACCTGGAGGAGATCGACCGTGTCAGCCAGCAGGTGGAAGCCGTGGCCAAGCTGGTGCCGGGGGTAAGCTCGGCGCTGGCCGAACGGCTTGTCGGCGGGCGCTACATCGATATCGACATTGACCGACGCGACGCGGCGCGCTACGGGCTGAACATTGCCGACGTGCAGTCCATCGTGGCCAGCGCCATCGGCGGCGAGACCGTCGGCGAAACCGTGGAGGGGCTGGCGCGCTACCCGATCAGCGTGCGCTACCCGCGTGAATGGCGCGACACCCCGCAGACGCTCGAGCAACTGCCGATCCTCACCCCGTTGGGCAGCCAGGTTACCCTCGGCACTGTGGCACGAGTGCGCGTCAGCGACGGCCCGCCGATGCTGCGCAGCGAGAACGCGCGGCTGGCCGGCTGGGTGTACGTCGATGTGCGTGGCCGCGACATCGCCTCGGTGGTTGCCGACCTGCGCCGGGCCGTCGCCGCCGAGGTCAGCCTGCTGCCGGGCATGAGCCTGAGTTACTCGGGGCAATTCGAATTCCTCGAACGCGCCAACGAGCGGCTCAAGCTGGTGGTGCCGGCCACGCTGCTCATCATCTTCGTGCTGCTTTACCTGACGTTCGGCCGTCTGGACGAGGCGCTGCTGATCATGCTCACGCTGCCGTTCGCGCTGACCGGAGGTGTCTGGTTCCTCTACCTGATGGGCTACAACCTGTCGGTGGCCACGGGCGTTGGCTTCATCGCGCTGGCTGGCGTCGCCGCGGAGTTCGGCGTGATCATGCTGCTCTATCTGAAGAACGCCTGGACCGAGCAGCAGCAAAAGGGGCTTCTCGACGAGGCGGCGCTGTGCGAGGCCATCCGTGAGGGCGCGGTGCAGCGTGTGCGGCCCAAGGCAATGACCGTGGCGGTGATCGTCGCCGGGCTGCTGCCGATCCTGCTCGGCGCCGGTACCGGCAGCGAGGTGATGAGCCGTATCGCCGCGCCGATGGTCGGCGGCATGCTCAGCGCGCCGTTGCTGTCGCTGTTCGTGATTCCGGCCATCTATCGGCTGATGCGCAGGCCCGGGAGGAGCCGCGCAGCCGGGCTACAGCAGCAATAGCAGCCCCGAATAGCCCAGCGACCCGAGGAGGAACGCACCGAAACGGCTGTTGCGCTCGGAAGGCAGTTCTTCCTTGAGCACATTGAGGATGATCGCCCCTGCAATAAAGGCGGTCACGGCCGATACGCCCAACTCGGACAGTTCTGTGGTTGCGCCGACCGCCCAGCCGACCAGCGTGGCGGCCGCCAGGATCCAGCGGCCGCTGCGGGCGAACAGCTGCTGATGGTCGTGCTGCAGGGCGACATCGTTGACCATGAAATGCAACGCCATGGCGACGCTGTACCAGATCAGCTCCAGTGTCTGCGCCGGATCGCGGTTGGCGAGGATGTAGCCAATCAGTGCGTTGTATCCGCCGAAGGCGGCGATATGCAGCCAGAACACGCCGGCATGAGTTGGCTCGTCGTCGGAACGCTCGCTACGGTGAGATTTGATCAGCCGCTCCAGCCCGTAGAAGCCGGCCAGGCCGATCAATGCCAGCAGGTAGGCATGATGTTCGAGGTAGCGCAGCGGGTGAAAACCGCTATCCTCCATGACCTGCTGGCCCTGTGCCAGCTCGGGTAACAGGTGAACGAATACGTAGGCCACTGCCACGCCACCGGCCATCGATAACCAGCGGCTGCGGGGCAGGCTGTGCAGCTTGCTCAGCCTGCCTGCCGCCAAGTGGGTCAGCGTCAGCACCAGAGCGGCGATGAATGTGAGCATGGGAATCCTGAGCGAAAGCCTCAGGGGTTGAGACTTTGACCGTCCATCGGCGTTCAGCATGCAGTTCGTCGGCTGCTGCGGCCGACTACTGATCTCGATCAGTTAGCGGCGTCTTGATCGGTCCGGTCGATGATTTTTTTGGTAGAGTTCGCTCCTGAAAAAGCGAGCAGCCAAGCCAGCTTTCAATACGGTCAATGAGGTGTCTGCTTGATTAGGGTGCTGGTGGTCGATGACCACGATCTGGTTCGTACGGGCATCAGTCGCATGCTGGCGGACATCTCCGGCCTTCAGGTGATAGGTCAGGCGGATTCCGGTGAAGACGCGATCCGCAAGGCTCGGGAACTCAAGCCCGATGTGGTGCTGATGGACGTCAAGATGCCGGGCATCGGTGGCCTGGAGGCGACCCGAAAGCTGCTGCGCAGCTACCCTGACCTCAAGGTCATTGCCGTCACCATCTGCGAAGAAGATCCGTTCCCTACGCGGCTGCTGCAGGCCGGGGCGGCGGGTTATCTGACCAAGGGCGCGGCCCTGGAAGAGATGGTGCAGGCCATTCGCATGGTGTTCGGCGGCCAACGCTACATCAGCCCGCAGATCGCCCAGCAGCTGGCGCTCAAGTCGTTCCAGCCCCAGCTCAGCGAATCGCCGTTCGATCTGCTTTCCGAACGGGAAATCCAGATCGCGCTGATGATCGCCAATTGTCAGAAGGTGCAGAGCATCTCCGACAAGCTCTGCCTGTCGCCGAAAACGGTGAACACCTACCGCTATCGCATCTTCGAAAAGCTGTCGATCACCAGTGATGTCGAGCTGGCCCTGCTGGCGGTCCGCCACGGGATGGTCGACACCGTCAACTGATGACAGAAGCCTTCGATTCCTCGGCGTTCCTGGCCGCCTGCAGCGGCCGGCCGGGCGTCTATCGCATGTTCGACGCGCAGGCCAAGCTGCTCTATGTCGGCAAGGCGAAGAACCTGAAAAAGCGCCTGGCCAGCTATTTCCGCAAGACCGGGCAGGCACCCAAGACCGCTGCGCTGGTGGCCAAGATCGCGCAGGTCGAGACCACCATCACCGCCAACGAAACCGAGGCGCTGCTGCTCGAGCAAACGCTGATCAAGCAGTGGCGGCCGCCGTACAACATCCTGCTGCGCGACGACAAGTCCTATCCCTATGTCTTCCTCTCGGCCGGCGAGTTTCCCCGGTTGAGCATCCATCGCGGTGCCAAGAAGGAACCCGGGCGCTATTTCGGCCCCTATCCGAGCGCCGGGGCGATTCGCGAAAGCCTGAGCCTGCTGCAGAAGGCCTTCTTCGTGCGGCAATGCGAGGACAGCTATTTCCGCAACCGCACCCGGCCCTGCCTGCAGTACCAGATCAAGCGCTGCAAGGCGCCTTGCGTGAAGCTGGTCGATCCGCAGGAGTACGCCGAAGACGTGCGTCACTCGGTGATGTTCCTCGAGGGCCGCAGCAACGCCCTCGCCGAGGAACTGTCGCGCAACATGGAAAAGGCAGCGATGAACCTGGACTTCGAGCGCGCCGCCGAGATTCGCGACCAGATCGGCATCCTGCGCCGTGTGCAGGACCAGCAGAGCATGGAAGGTGGTTCGGGCAACGTGGATATCGTCGCCGCAGTGGTCAGCCCAGGCGGCGCTTGCGTGCACCTGATCACCGTACGTGGCGGCCGCGTGCTGGGCAGCAAGAACTTCTTTCCGCAGGTGGCCATCGAGGAAAGTGTCAGCGAGGTGCTGCAGGCCTTTCTGGAGCAGTACTACCTTGGCGCTACGGAACGCGACCTGCCGAGCGAGCTGATCGTCAATGCCGTGCACGAGGATTTCGCCACGCTGATCGACGCCATTTCCGAGCTGCGCGGCGTGGAGCTCACCATCACCCATCGCGTACGCGCGACGCGGGCGCGCTGGCAGCAACTGGCGCTGACCAACGCCGAGCAGGCCCTGGGCGCGCGGCTGGCCAATCGTCAGCATCTGTCGGCGCGCTTCGAGGCGCTGGCCGAAGCGCTGGAACTCGATGAGCCGCCGATGCGGCTGGAGTGTTTCGACATCAGTCATTCCAGCGGTGAAGCGACCGTCGCCTCCTGCGTGGTGTTCGGCCCCGAAGGCCCGCTGAAATCCGATTATCGGCGCTACAACATCGAGGGCGTGACCGCTGGCGACGATTATGCAGCGATGCATCAGGCGCTCTCCCGGCGTTTCCGCAAGGCGGCAGAGGGCGAGGGCAAGCTACCGGACATCCTGCTGGTCGACGGTGGCAAGGGTCAGCTCAATATGGCCCGCGAGGTGCTGGAGGAACTGGCCGTGCCGGAACTCATCCTGCTTGGCGTGGCCAAGGGGGTCACCCGCAAGCCGGGCCTGGAAACTCTCTATCTGAACGACGCCGCGCATGAGTTCACGCTGCCGGCCGACTCGCCTGCGCTGCACCTCATCCAGCAGGTGCGCGACGAAGCGCATCGTTTCGCCATCACCGGCCATCGCGCTCGCCGCGGAAAGGCCCGGCGCACTTCGACGCTGGAGGACGTTCCGGGCATCGGACCCAAACGCCGCCGCGAACTGCTCACGCATTTCGGCGGTCTTCAGGAACTGTGCAGGGCCAGCCTCGACGAGATCGCCAAGGCGCCCGGCATCAGTAAAAAGCTGGCCGAGTCGATTTATGCGGCTCTGCACAGTGAGTAAACTGTCCCCCGAATTCCGCCGATCAGTGGTACCGATGAATATCCCGAACCTGCTCACCGTTCTGCGCGTGCTGCTGATACCCATCTTCATCCTGCTTTTCTATCTCCCGTTCTACTGGAGCTACCTGGCCGCCAGTGCCGTGTTCACCATCGCGGCGCTTACCGATTGGCTCGATGGCTATCTGGCGCGCCGGCTGGAGCAGAGCACGCCGTTCGGCGCCTTTCTCGACCCTGTCGCCGACAAGCTGATGGTGGCGGTCGCCCTGGTGCTGCTGGTGGAAGAGCATTCCAACCTCTGGCTGACACTGCCAGCCGCCATCATCATCGGCCGCGAGATCGTCGTCTCGGCACTGCGCGAGTGGATGGCCGAGCTCGGTGCCCGCGCACAGGTCGCGGTGTCGAATCTCGGCAAATGGAAGACCGCGGCGCAGATGGTGGCGCTGGTGATCCTGCTGGCCAATCCGCCGCAGCCGACAATATGGGTCGGCATGGGGTACGCATTGCTCATCGTCGCGGCAGGGTTGACGCTGTGGTCGATGATCAATTACCTGATGGCTGCCTGGCCGCACCTGAGCACTACGGAAAAGAAATAAAAACTTTTTTAATCAAAGGGTTGACGGCAGCTTTCGATCGTATAGAATGGCGCCCGTCACCAAGACAACGCGGGAATAGCTCAGTTGGTAGAGCACGACCTTGCCAAGGTCGGGGTCGCGAGTTCGAGTCTCGTTTCCCGCTCCAGTTTGTAAGATCGCGCCGCAGAAATCATGCGGCGCCTTCGTTTTGAGGCCGGTTGGCAGAGTGGTTATGCAGCGGATTGCAAATCCGTGTACGCCGGTTCGATTCCGACATCGGCCTCCATATTGAAGAGCCCCAAGCAATTCGTTGCTTGGGGCTTTTTCTTTTGCGTCCCAGAGCGCGCGGCCACCGGTACTGCCAGTGAGTGGCGGCAAGCGATTCCGCCGCTGCTATCTATACTGCATGGGCGCATCTCGCTCAGGAGAATAGCCATGCGACGCCTCTCAGCCTTTGCCTTCGCGATTCTGTTCAGCTCGCCACTGCTGGCGATGCATTGCCCCATGGACATGGCCAAGATCGACGAACTGCTCAAGACCAACCCACCGAAAGACGCGGCCACCCTGCAGCAGGTGCGCGAACTGCGCGCCGAAGGTGAGCAGTTGCATCAGGCCGGCAAGCACGCCGATTCGGTACGGGTACTGGGACGAGCGCTGTACCTGCTGGGTCAGAAACCCTGATCAGCGGACGCGGCGAACGCCAACCAGCAGCCAGAACAGCAGGCCCAGTACTGGGAAGAGGGCGATACCGATCGCCCAGAGCGCCTTTGCGCCCACGCTTCGCTCGCTTTTGAACACGCTGATGATCGCCAGCAAGTTCAGCGCGATGAGCGCCACCGCGGCTGCGATGGCCAGGTAAGTCATCGAATCGGACACTTCACATCTCTCCTGACGGCTCCGTTTATGAGGCCGCAAACCGTGCAGGAGGGTTCCGTGCCGTTAAATGCATCAAATGATGCGATGAGCCAGGCCCGGTTCTAGGTTCAGCCCAGCAGCTGCTGGAATTCGTCGCTGCTGGGCACCTTGCCCTCGACGAGAATATCGTCATCGACCGCCAGCGCCGGCGTGCGCATGATCCCGGCATCGATGATCGCGTTGACGTCGGTGACTTTCTCGAGCTGATATTCCAGACCGAGGCGACGTGCCGCCGCTTCGGTATTGGCAATGAGTTGCTGACACTTGGCGCAGCCGGAACCGTAGACGGTCAGTTTCATCGTCGTCCTCACATCAGTTGGCCATAGAGATAGCCGCTGAGCGTGGCCATGACCACAACCAGCGTGCAGTACACCAGCGTCTTCTGGGTGCCCAGCACCGTGCGAATCACCAGCATGTTCGGCAGGGACAACGCAGGGCCGGCGAGCAATATCGCCAGTGCCGGGCCCTTGCCCATGCCGGCGCCAAGAAGGCCTTCGACGATAGGCACTTCCGTCAGCGTGGAAAAGTACATGAAAGCGCCCAGCAGTGAAGCGAGGAGGGTAGAGGCGAAGCTGTTGTCACCCACTGCCCAGACCACCCATTGACTGGGGATCAGCCCTTCATGACCGGGACGGCCGAGCAGCATGCCGGCGACCATCACGCCGCCCAGCAGCAGCGGCATGATCTGTTTGGTGAAGTCCCAGCTCTGCCCGACCCACTCCCGTCCGGCAGCGTTCTCACGACTGGCCTGCAGCATCAGCCCGCCGATACCGATGACCATCGCCAGTTCCGGCCATTCGGGCCGGAGCACGGCGCTTGCAGCGACCAACCCGGCGACGACCAGCAACGGTTGTAGCGACCAGCGCCAACGGCGTACCAACAGCGCCGCCAGCAGGATGGCGAGCGCAGCGGTGATCGGCCACTTCCAGGCGTAAACGAGCATCCATGCCGGGCTTTCCGCCCTGGCCCAGTTGGCGAACACCAGGATGCCGATCATCAGGCTGAAGAGGGCGACGATGTCGCCCAGCGGATGCCCGCTGTCGTCGGCGGTGAACCCGCGGGAGCCCTTGGCGGCACGGGCGGCCTCTTCGTGACGGTAGAGCAGGTGCATGATCGCGCCGATGACCAGGGCAAAGAGGATGGCACCGACAGCCCGGGCGATACCCAGCTCGGCGCCAAGCACCTTGGCGGTCACCACGATGGCCATCACGTTGATCGCCGGCCCCGAGTAGAGAAAGGCGATGGCGGCGCCGAGCCCGGCACCGCGCCGGTAGATGCCGCCGAACAGCGGCAGTACGGTACAGGAGCACACCGCCAGCAGCGTGCCGGCAACCGAGGCAACGCCGAAGGCGATCGGCTTGGGCGAGGCCGGGCCGAGGTGCTTCATCACCGCGCCCTGGCTGATATAGACAGCCATCGCACCAGCGATGACGAATGCCGGCAACAGGCAGAGGATCACGTGCTCGCGGGCGTACCACTGGGTCAGGCGAAGGCCTTCGAGTACGGCATTCTCGAAGCGAGGCTGCCCCAGCGGCAGGAAGAAGATCAGCAGAAATGCGGCAGACATGCCAAGCAGCACCTTGGCCTCGCCAGGGCGGTCGCGCCAGAAACGCGCCGGGTGTTTCCACAGCGAAGGGGAGGCGTCAGCCGAAGGAGCCGATCGCTCGGGCGCGGAGCTGTCCATGACCATGGTCCTGCTGGGTAGTCACGACCATGGTAGTTGGCTGGCGTGAAGCGAGGCTGATCCGGGTCAAGCGCAGGGCTATGTTCGGTTAGCCGTCAGCGCGCGGTTGTACCAGTCGCGGCTGCGATTGACGCTGCGCACCAGCCAGAGCATCACCGGCACCTCGATCAGCACGCCGACCACCGTGGCCAGTGCCGCACCTGAGTTGAAGCCGTAGAGCACGATGGCGACGGCCACCGCCAGCTCGAAGAAATTCGAGGCGCCGATCATGGCCGACGGCCCGGCCACATCGTGGCGCACCTGGAAGCGGCGATTGAGCCAATAGCCCAGCCCGGCGATCAGCAGCGTCTGCAGCAGGATGGGCACGGCCAGCATGGCGATGATCAGCGGCTGGGCGACGATGGCCTCTCCCTGGAAGGAGAACAACAGCACCAGGGTGGCCAGCAGCGCAACGATGGAGAATGGTTGCACTCTTGCAAGGGCGGCGTGGAATGCCTCTTCGCCGCGCTTGAGCAGGCGTGCGCGAATTATCTGGGCGATCGCCAGCGGGATGACGATGTACATCACCACCGAGAGCAGTAGCGTGTCCCAAGGCACTGGAATCGAAGACACACCGAGCAGCAGCGCGACGATCGGGGCGAAGGCGAACACCATCACCACATCGTTCAGTGCGACCTGGGTCAGGGTGAAGTTGGCGTTGCCGTTACAGAGGTTGCTCCATACGAAGACCATTGCGGTGCAGGGCGCCGCGCCCAGTAGGATCAAGCCGGCCATGTAACTGTCCAGTTCGGCGGCCGGCAGCCAGGGCGCGAATACCTGTTTGATGAACAGCCAGCCCAGCAGCGCCATGGTGAACGGCTTGATGGCCCAGTTGACGAAGAGCGTGATGCCCATGCTCGCCCGCTGCGCGTAGACCTCCCGCAGGGCGGAGAAGTCGATCTTCATCAGCATGGGGATGATCATCACCCAGATCAGCAGGCCGACCGGGATGTTCACGTGGGCTACTTCCAGGGCGCCCACGGCCTGTGCCGCAGCGGGCATGCCAAGCCCGAGCAGCGTGCCGGCAATGATGCAGAGGAATACCCAGAGGGTGAGGTAACGCTCGAAGAAGCCCAGTGGCGCCCCGGCCTGCTTGCTGGTCACTTCGCATTGAGTGGACATCTGGAACCGTACCTTTTCTTTCTGTAGGTGGTGGGTTGTGTCGCCGCGCTAGCGGGATTGTGCGGACAGCGCTTCGACCACTTCGTCGACCGTACTTCGGGCGCTGCGCGTGACGCCGATCAGCGTGGCAGATGCCGTGCCGGTCCACTCGCCGTAGCCGACCAGCCAGAGATTGGGCTGTTTCACGGCTCGGGTCCCTGCGACCTGCACCTTGCCGTCGGCCTCCACCAGCCCGCACGGGTGAAGATGATCGAGCGCCGGGCGAAAGCCGGTGCACCAGACCACCGCATCGAGGCGAGTCTGACGGCCGTCCGCCCATTCGACGGCAGTTTCGTGCAAGCGCACAAACGGCGGTTGCGCTACCAGCACGCCACGCTCCCGCGCGTCGAGCACCGAGGGCACCATGACGATATCGCCGAAGCCGCCGGGCAGGTCATCGACGCTGCGGCCCTCCTGCTGGGCCTTCCAGCGCGCGGTCGCACGCTCGAACAGCACGCGACCATCGACCTCATCGGGAAGGAATGCCGGCGGGTCCTGAGTGACCCATATGGTTTCGCCGACCTTCGAGAGTTCCGCCAGGATCTGCGCGGCGGAATTGCCGCCGCCGACCACCATCACGCGCTTGCCGGAGAAGGGCGCAGGGTCCCGGTAGTACGCTGAATGCACTTGCAGCCCCTGGAACGCCTCGCGCCCCGGATAGTCCGGAATGAAAGGCTTGCTCCAGGTGCCGGTCGCACTGATTACTGCCCGGGCCAGCCAGCGCCGATCGCCGGCCTGAACCTGCCATAGATCGTACACGCGCCTGATCGCATCGACATGAACCGGGCGCTGAATGGGAAAGCTGTAGCGGGTCTCGTAGCGTTGCAGGTAGTCGATCACATCGTCGCGCGACGGATTGCCCGGTTCGAGGGGGGTGGGCATCGGCCAGCCGGCGATCGAACTCCAGGCCGCCGGTGAGAACAGCCTCAACGAATTCCAGGCGTGGAGCCAGGCGCCACCCGGGGCGGGTTGATCGTCCAGCAGCAGGTAGGAAAGCGCCGTACGCCGCATGAAGTACGCGGTCGCCAGGGCCGACTGCCCGGCGCCGATGATGATCACATCGAGCACATGGGGGGCTGACATCAGCAGACTCTCATCCAAGACATTCGGTTCGCCTATATGCGCTCTGCGGAATATACGCGGGTTTCATTACGCCGAGCAAATTCGCCACGCCAGGGGCTGCCCTCAGTACCTGTGCGCGTAACCTGCGCTTTACTCGTATATGCGTTAAGCAATATATTCGCCTACGCATACGTTTCGCGATCATCAACCGATCGGCGAGCGTCAGAAGGGTATTTTCGTGATCGAGCACCTGACACCTACCACCGTATTCAAATGCCTGGCTGACGAGACTCGCGTGCGCATCGCCTTGCTCATCGCCCGCGAAGGCGAGTTGTGCGTGTGCGAGCTGACCTGCGCGCTGGATGAAAGCCAGCCGAAAATTTCCCGTCACCTGGCGATGCTGCGCAGCTGCGGCATGCTGGAAGATCGCCGTCAGGGACAGTGGGTCTATTACCGTCTCCATCCGCATCTGCCTGACTGGGTCACGGACATGCTGCAACCGATTCTGGCTGCCAACAAGAACTGGCTGAGCGACAACGTGCAGCGTCTGGAGCGCATGCGCAATCGTCCCGAGCGGGCGACGGTGTGTGGCTGAATCGCATCGTTCACTCGCCACAACTTTCAGGATTACCCCATGTACGACGACCTACCCAACATCGATCCAGCGCTGCTCGATCTGCCGGATCTCGCCAAGCTGGGCCTCCCAGACGGGCCTGCGCACAAACCGCGCATCCTGCTGCTCTATGGCTCCAACCGGGAGCGCTCCTACAGTCGCTTGCTGGTTCAGGAAGCGGCGCGGCTGCTGGAGCGTTTCGGTGCCGAGGCGCGCATCTTTCATCCGGCAGGGCTGCCACTGCCGGACGATGCGCCTGACAGCCATCCGAAGGTCCAGGAACTGCGCGATCTGATGCAGTGGTCGGAGGGGCAGGTGTGGTGCTCGCCGGAACGGCATGGCTCGATGAGCGCAGTGTTCAAGGCCCAGATCGACTGGGTGCCGCTGGCCATGGGCGCGCTGCGCCCGACTCAGGGCAAGACGCTGGCGATAATGCAGGTCAGCGGCGGCTCGCAGTCATTCAATGCGCTCAATCAGATGCGCGTGCTGGGTCGCTGGATGCGCATGCTCACCATCCCCAATCAGTCCTCAGTGGCCAAGGCCTATCTCGAGTTCGACGAGGCAGGGCGGATGAAGCCCTCGGCCTATTACGACCGCGTGGTGGATGTGATGGAGGAGCTGATCAAGTTCACCCTGCTGGTACGCGGTCGCGCCGATTACCTGGTCGATCGCTATTCGGAACGCAAGGAGTCGGCCGAAGCGCTGTCCCGTCGCGTCAATCAACGCTCAATCTGACTTCCAGGAGTCGCCCGCGTGTCCCACTCCTACGACATCCTCAATGTACCCGGTTGTGCCGGTCAGCTGATCTTCACACCGTGTCCCGGCAGCAAGGGCAGCGGCCTCGACGAGGCGCTGGGCACGCTGCAGGCGGCTGGTGCCGAAGCAGTCATCACCTTGATGCCCGCCGAAGAGCTGGCCCGTAACGACGCGAGCCAGCTGCCGCAACTCTGCGCCAAACGCGACCTCGAGTGGTTTCACCTGCCGGTGGCCGACGAACAGGTGCCGCTGGCGGACTTTGATCGGGCCTGGGAAGGGGCGGCAGCTCGGATCCATGAGTTGCTGGATGCCGGCAAGTGCGTCGCCATTCACTGCAAGGGTGGTTCAGGTCGTACCGGACTGATCGCAGCACGCATCCTGATCGACCGCGAAGTGCCGCGCGCGACCGCCATCGCCTGCGTCCAGGCGCTTCGCCCCAAGGCTATCCAGCATCCGGCTCATGTCGGCTGGATCGAACGCTTCGGCGCATGACGGGCCTCTCATGCTGAATACGCTCGGCTTGTTCGTCATTACCGCGTTAGCCGAGATCGTCGGCTGTTATCTGCCGTACCTCTGGCTGAAACAAGGCAAGAGTATCTGGTTGCTGGTTCCGGCGGCGCTTTCCCTGGCGCTGTTCGCCTGGCTGCTGTCACTGCACCCCACCGCCGCCGGGCGGGTCTACGCCGCCTACGGTGGCGTTTACGTCGCTGTCGCACTGGTCTGGCTGTGGCTGGTCGACGGTGTTCGCCCCACCGGGTGGGACCTGCTCGGCTGCGCCGTGGCGTTGCTGGGCATGGCGATCATCATGTTCGCGCCGCGCAATCTCTGATCCATCATTTCAGGAGCGAGTCATCCATGAGCATAAAAGTAGGCATCAACGGCTTCGGCCGCATCGGTCGCCTGGCCCTGCGTGCGGCCTGGGATTGGCCGGAGCTGGATTTCGTGCAGATCAACGATCCGGCCGGCGATGCGGCCGCCCATGCGCACCTGCTCAAATTCGACTCTGTGCATGGCCGCTGGCAGCACGAGGCGAGCGCCGACGGCGACTGCCTGGTCATCAACGGCCAACGGGTGAAGGTCAGCGCCAACAAGGCGATCGCAGACACCGATTGGTCGGGCTGCGATCTCGTCATCGAGGCGAGCGGCAAGATGAAGACCGTTGCGGTGCTGCAGCAGTATCTGGAGCAGGGGGTCAGGCGCGTGGTGGTCAGCGCGCCGGTAAAGGAGGCGGGCGCGCTGAACGTCGTCATGGGCGTCAATGACGGCCTGTACGATCCGGCGCAGCACCGCATCGTCACCGCGGCGTCGTGCACCACCAACTGCCTGGCACCGGTGGTCAAGGTGATCCATGAGCAGCTGGGCATCCGCCACGGTTCGATCACCACCATCCATGATCTGACCAATACGCAGAGCATTCTGGACCAGCCGCACAAGGATCTGCGCCGCGCCCGCGCCTCGGGCATGAGCCTGATTCCCACCACCACCGGCTCGGCCACGGCGATCGCCGAGATATTTCCCGAGCTGCGCGGCAAGCTGAACGGCCATGCCGTGCGCGTGCCGCTGGCCAATGCCTCGCTCACCGACTGCGTGTTCGAAGTGGAGCGCGCTACCGATGCCGCCGAGGTGAACCGGCTGCTCAAGGCCGCCGCAGAGGGCGAGCTGAAAGGCATCCTCGGGTATGAGGAGCGGCCGCTGGTTTCCATCGATTACCGCACCGACCCGCGCTCGTCGATCATCGATGCGCTGTCAACCATGGTGATCAACGGCACGCAGGTGAAGATCTACGCGTGGTACGACAACGAGTGGGGCTACGCCAACCGGACCGTTGAACTGGCGCGCAAGGTCGGGCTCGTCGACGTCCGGTAGGGCAGGTTACATCCCCTTAGGGAGGGTTGCAGCCCGCCCTGAGGGTTCGCGCCTGTATCAGTGATCCGTACACATCTTCGAGCCGCCGCCATGCACGCTCTCCAACGTCTCGCGCCGGAAATCCGCCAGTACCTGGTGGTGACCGGTAACTACTGGGCCTTCACACTCACCGACGGCGCATTGCGCATGTTGATAGTGCTGCACTTCCATGCACTGGGCTACTCGCCATTGCAGATCGCCGCGCTGTTCCTGTTCTACGAAATATTCGGCGTCGTCACCAACCTGATTGGCGGGTACCTCGGCGCGCGGCTTGGTCTGAACCGGACGATGAACCTCGGCTTGGCGCTGCAGGTCGCGGCCCTGCTGATGCTCACCGTACCGGCCTCATGGCTGACCGTGCCTTGGGTAATGGGCGCGCAGGCGCTTTCCGGCATCGCCAAAGACCTGAACAAGATGTCCGCCAAGAGCTCGATCAAGCTGTTGGTACCCGACAGCCAGCAGGGCACGCTCTATAAGTGGGTCGCGATTCTCACCGGCTCGAAAAATGCCCTCAAGGGCGTAGGTTTCTTCCTTGGCGGCGCGCTTCTTACGCTGCTGGGGTTCGCCGGTGCGGTTCTCTCGATGGCTGCCGTGCTGGCGCTGGTCTGGCTGGCCAGTCTGGTGCTGCTGAAAAAGGATCTCGGCAAGGCCAAGGCCAAGCCCAAGTTTCGCGACATCCTGTCCAAGAGTCGCGCGATCAATGTGTTGTCCGCGGCGCGCCTGTTCCTGTTCGGCGCGCGAGACGTGTGGTTCGTGGTGGCCTTGCCGGTGTATCTGAGCGCGGTTTTCGGCTGGGACTTCTGGATGGTCGGCGGCTTCCTTGCGTGCTGGATCATCGGTTACGGCATTGTCCAGTCGGTCGCACCGGCGATCACCGGCAAACGCAGTGGCAAGGTCCCGGATGGTCGGGCGGCATGCCTATGGGCAGCTTCGCTGGCGGCATTGCCTGCGGCAATTGCGATCGGGCTGGCGACGGCTGCGTCGCCACAGTGGGTGCTGATCGGAGGATTGATGCTGTTTGGCGTGCTGTTTGCGGTGAATTCATCGCTACACAGCTATCTGATCGTCAGCTACGCCAAGGAGGACGGTGTCTCGCTGGACGTGGGTTTCTACTACATGTCCAACGCCCTGGGGCGGCTGGTGGGCACGCTGCTCTCGGGTTGGGTGTTCCAGGCCTACGGCCTGCAGGCTTGCCTGTGGGTGTCGTCCCTTTTCGTAGTGCTCGCCGCGCTTATCTCTCTGTGGTTGCCGCGACACGACGGCTAGGGCAGGGCGGGCGCCGAGCACCCGCCTGACATGATCAATAGCTGTACTGCAGCTGCGCCCAGAGCTTCTCGGTATCCACCGAGTAATCATCGGCGTCGTAGCCGGCGTACTTGACGGTGGCCACCAGTCCTTTGACCAGCGGGATGGCATGGCTGTAGGCGACGTTGATCTCCTCGCCGTATTGCTGGCTGCCGCGTTCGGCGCGGAAATCGTGGTACCAGGCCTGCAGCGTTCCACCGAACAAAGGCAGAGTGCCGCCGAGATAGACATCCTGCACACCGTCCGCAGGCGTCAGCAGGAAGGCATCGGCCCAGCCCTGAAAGGCGTGCTTGGTAGCCAATGGCGTCTGGAAGGCCCGATTGCCCGGCCCCGAGTCGCCACCCAGGACTTCCACGCCCGCTTTCAGAGTCGCACCCTTGAGGGCATAGCCCAGTTCGGCCAGGTAGTACTCACTGCTCAGCTCCTGAGGATTGCCGGCGTAGTCCTGCTGGCGTGCATATTCAAGCGCATAGCTGATGCCGTGGAGGGCACCATTCAGACGCAGGCCGGTGGTCTTGCTGGACAGGGTGCCGAGCGCGGCGGTGGGTGCGCTAGCGATGTTGTCCAGTCCCAGCAGATAGCTGTAGGCGGTGGCCGTCAGCTCCGGTGAGTGCGCGTAGCGGGCGTTGAACAGATGGCTGTGGCCTTCGATATTGGCCGGGTTGGCGCGATTGTCGAAACGGTTGTCGTCCGGGCCGAAGATCGTGTTGATGTTATCGATGTAGGCGTAGGTCAGCATCAGCTTGTCGAGCGGTTGCAGCTGGCCCAGCACGCCGTCGTAGGTCTGCTCGTTCTGGCGCCAGGCGACACCACCAACGAAGCGTTGATTGTCCAGATTGATCCGCTGCCGCCCGACCACAGCATTGCCGAGCGCATGGTCGTACCGCAGCAGCGCCTGATTGATCTCGCTGCCGTCGGGGTCCGGAACGGTCGAATAGTCGGTCTGGCCGTTGCGTGTGCTGTTGTACGCCGCGTCGCCCAGGCGGCTGACGTTGTCGGCCTCGACCAGCGCGGACAGGCCATACCACTGACCGGTCTGGAAGCCGATGCGGGTGCGCAGCGTCTGCGCATTGGCATGTTTCAGCGCGTTGTCCTGGTCGATGTGCTCGTAGCGATAGCGCAGATCCAGAATCGGCTTGGCATCGGTGAACAGATCGCTGAAGTTCTCGCCGGCGAGGATCGCCGGACTGCAGAACAGGCCGACGCTAAGCAGGCAGGGTGTCAGATGATGTGGACGCAGCTTTCTCATGTGTTGCTCCCTTGGTTGGCATCGGAGCGAACGATAGGCTGCTTACTATTTTTGCCATTGACAGCAGTCAAGGCTGAAAAAATGCTCTGCCGCGGGCATTGCAGCCCGCTTCGGGCTGCATGTGGCTCAGAAGTCAGCGTTTCGCTTAATGCGCAATGGCTGCTTTCAGCATGCCGATATCGGTCGCGGCACGCTGGATCAACGCCGCAGCGTTCGGCCCCGCTTTTTCCTGCCCGCTGCGACGACCACGACGCCAGTGCGCCATCGGCTGCAGTGCGCTGATATCCGAACGGGTTACCAGTTCTTCGAGTGATCGCTTGCTCATCGTCGCGTCCTCACATCGTCTGTTCGGTGGAGCGTCCGTGCGCCATGGGGGAGTCCTTGAGCAAAGGATGCGCGGCGTTTGTTACACCTGGTTGGCAGTGACGCGCGTGCGGACGAGCGGCGCCGGGGTGGGCCTACGGCGAAACCTCGCCGATGGCGCTGACACTGGTAATGCCGGCGTTCCAGATCATCTCGTAGTGGGCGGTCTGAACAATGGAGAGCACATTGCGCGGCGTCATGAGCGCCCAGCAATGCTGGCCAGGCTTGCGCACCGAGCGGTAGCGCAGACCTGCAAAGCCGTCCTGCCGGAGCTGACGACCGAACTGGCGCGCCGCGGAATAGTCGTTCGGATCGTAGATCGGGTCGGTCAGCGCGACGGTCGTGGCATCCAGCAGGCCTGCCTCGTCGAACTGGCACGACAATCCGCGAAAGACGAAACGCTCGAAGTTCAGACCCACAACGCCGGACCAGTACAGCTCCTGGTGATGGCGCACTTCGGCCAGGGCCGTTTCCATGCTGTCGGCCAGGTAGAGCACGCCGTAACTGCCATCGCTGAAACGCGAGCCTGAGGGATTCACATGGGTGAACGGAGCGGTGGCATAGGAGCAGCCGGGAATGCCGAACGGGATCTCGTCGCGGGGAATCAGCTCGAGTCGGCCGGTCTCGTTGTGCAGGCGCGGGTTCGTCAGGGCCTGCAGCTGATAAAGCATGTCGAACTCATCGGCGTCGGCCACGTCATCGAACAGCTCGATGGGCGGAAACTTCGAGTTCACCAATCGATACGCCTGCAGCTTCGCCGGTGGCCGAATCGGCAGCCGCTTCGGCACTACCACTGCGCGCCCCGCAGGCTGTCGATCCGCCGAAATGTCTCGTACAGCGAAATCATGTCGCCCTGCGCCATGACCGTCAGCGGTGAACGGCCGTTGAAGAACTCGTTGTGATTGGGCATCCCAGGGAAACCGTAGGTGTTCTCCGGATTATCGAAGATCAGTCGCAGAGCGGCGTGGATATTGAGGATGAAACTGATGCGCTGCATCTGATCCGGATCCAGGCTCACCGACCAGTCGGCATTACGCAACTTGGCGCGCGCATGAGTGCTGCGGGAGATACGCAGAATTCGACAGGCCTGTTCAGTCGTGGCCTGCCATTTGTCCAGAATATTCACCGCAGCGCGCAATCCAGTTGTGCATTGATCCTTGGAAAAAGCGGCTACTTGAAGGGTGGCTGACATGGCAATGGTTCCGACAGTTTGTTTCTGTAGATACAGATTAGCACAAATTTATTCTACAGATTTGTAGAGACGCCGATATTGCCCGCAACTTAACGCCCAACAAACGTGAAGGGCTTGAAGTGCGCACAATCGAGCGCAACCGATCTTTGAGCGGCTGATGGGATATATAGGAGGGATATTCGAATGGGCTGCGCCGGCGCCAGTTGCTGGAACCAACGGAAGTTTGGTGCCCGGAGCGGGGGTCGAACCCGCATACCCTTTCGGATGAGGGATTTTAAGTCCCTTGCGTATACCAATTTCGCCATCCGGGCGTAGGCTGCGTCGCAGCGCGCCGATGGGGAATCGGCGGCGCAGGACTATAACCAGCCTCCGAGGCCCACGCAACCAGAACGACCGGCGTTCAACCACCAGAACTGCCAGACAAGGCCCACCACCCGGGCAGCAAACGACGCACCTGCGGACGGCCAAAACGATCGTCGATCAGATGCACGACGCCCTCGTCCTGCTGTGTGCGGATCACTCGGCCGGCGGCCTGCACGACCTTTTGCAAACCAGGGTAGAGATAGGTGTAGTCGTACCCGTGGCCGCGCCCGAACAGCTCGTCGAGCCGTATCTTGAATTGTTCGTTGATCGGGTTGACCTGCGGCAGGCCAAGGGTCGCGACGAAGGCACCGATCAGGCGCTGGCCAGGCAGGTCGATACCTTCGGCGAAGGCGCCCCCAAGCACGGCGAAACCGATGCCTTCGCTGTGTTCGGTAAAGCGATCGAGAAAGGCATTGCGCGCCGCTTCCTGCATGCCGCGGGTCTGCTCCCAGAAGGGTACGTCCGGGCATTGCTCGCGCAGCAGCACGGTGACCTGTTGCAGGTAATCGAAGCTGCTGAAGAAGGCCAGGTAGTTGCCGGGACGCTCGCGATACTGACGGGCAATCAGTTCGACCACGGCGCCCAGCGAGGCCTGCCGGTGCTGATAACGGGTCGAGACATGCTCGGCCAGGCAGACGCGCAGTTGCCGGCTTTCGAACGGCGACTCGACATCGATCCAGGCACTGCCGGCGGGCAGGCCCAGCATGTCGGCGTGGAACCTGCGCGGGCTCAGCGTGGCGGAGAACAGCACACTGGAACGCGCTTGCGCCAGGCGGGGAGCCAGAAAGGGAGCGGGAACCACATTGCGCAGGCAAAGGATCGAACGACGGGCCTTGCTGCGAGCAGTCGCCGGCAACAGGCTGATGTCGAACAGAGAGTGTTCACCGAACAGCTCGGCGACACGGCAGAAATGCATGGCGTCGAAATAGGCCCGTTGCAGTTCCGCATCCAGCCCTGCGGGTTGCTCGCCCAGATAGTCGGTGATGGCGCTGACCGCCTGTTGCAGCGCGCCCAGCAGCTTGAGCGGCAACTCCGGTTGCACCTGGTAGTCCGGCAACTGCTCGCGATGCAGCTCGTTCCAGCAGCGCTGCACGCGCCCCAGCGGCCGCTTCAAGGGTGCTGGCGCCTGGCTGGCGAGGCCGGCGAAGGCGCGCTGATCGAGCTCGGCGCTGTACATGCCACGTGCCCGGTCAATCAGGTTGTGCGCCTCGTCCACCAGCAGGCAGATGCGCCAGTCGTTGGCCAGCGCCAGGCCGTGGAGGAGGGCGCTGCTATCGAAGTAATAGTTGTAGTCACCGACCACCACGTCCGCCCAGCGTGCCACCTCCTGACTGAGGTAATAGGGACAGACCTGATGGGCAAGCGCCACTTCGCGCAGGGCCGCCTGGTCGAGCAGGGGCTGCCCCAGCGCGGCGGCCCG